>Ga0099364_10001964_pt1 | contig 33187 bp, 23 predicted proteins | sample TergutTh196P3_FD_73070 | JGI IMG/M metagenome (GOLD analysis project Ga0099364, IMG submission 73070) | Microcerotermes parvus P3 segment gut microbial communities from Pointe-Noire, Republic of the Congo - Th196 P3 | ecosystem: Host-associated > Arthropoda: Insects > Digestive system > Gut ... | reverse complement strand
AATATTACATTTGCGATTCAATATGGTATCCGCCTTTGATCTTTCCTAAAACCCGTACTTTGCCAGAAACCATATATGAAACGGCTTTAGATTACTTATCAGAAGAAGATTATGGAGCTGCTCAAACGTCATTTATAGATTTAATAGAAAATCATGCAGAAACTCCATTTGCGCAAGCTGCTTTGCATGAATTGTTTGCGTTGCAACAAATTACTAATCAAGATTTTAATGGCTTACGTACCTATTTTGAAACATTTACCGTTTCTGATTCTACTCTTTATGAAACAGCACAATTTTTGGCAACTCGCTGTAATGTCAAACTAAAAGAGTGGCAACCCGCAATAGATTGGTATGAAAATCGCATCGAAAATCCGCCAAGTTATCCAGATTCTGTCTTTGCAGTAATAGATTTAGGCGATATTTATTTACGAATGGAATCTGACACACTCGGCTTGGAAACAAAATCTAAATCTTTTATTTTCAGTCGTTTTCCTGGGTTAAAACCAAAATCAAAAGTAGCTTTTGAAAGTACCAAAAGTGCATTATTAGCAACACTACCACAAAAGCAAACGCTCAAAACCGTGCCACCCATTGCAATTGGCAACGAAAAAGGGTATTTAGGACAAAATATTCCTAACCCTGCACGTGTTAGCACAACCGTTGAGTATGCAATCTACATAGATGGCAATGTAGAAATCAAACTTTTCAATGCCTTGGGGCAGTTGGTAGAAACATTTTCAGAAGGAGCCAAAGAAGCAGGAATTTACAGCATAGAAATCCCACTTTCAAAGATTCCCGAAGGATTCTATCATTATGCATTGTATATCAATGGCGAGAGAGTAGGGGCGAAGACGCTGGTTAGGAATTAGTGGTTCGTGGTTAGTGGTTAGTGGTTAGTGGTTAGTGGTTAGTGGTTAGTGGTTAGTGGTTAGTAGTGTGTAGTGAGTAGTGTGTAGTGTGTAGTGGGTAGTGTGTACTGAATACTGAATAATGAATACTGAATACTGAATACTGAATACTGAATACTGAATACTGAATACTGAATACTGAATACTGAATACTGAATACTAAATACTAAATACTAAATACTGAATACTGAATACTGATAACTGATAACTGAAAACTAAAACAATAAGAGGGGCACAGGTTTGTGCTCCTCTTTTTGTACTAAATACTGATTACTAAATACTGATTACTGAATACTGATTACTGAATACTAAATACTGAATACTGAATACTAATTCACAGATAACTATAAGAGGGGCACAGATTTGTGTTCCTCTTTTTTTAGTTAGTAGTGAATACTGAATACCAAATACCGAATTGTAAAAGCATGTTTAGATTCCTCATTTCACTTTGTTCCATTCGGAATGACCGTCCGTAATAATGGAAATGGCGGGAAAAAGTGCGGCGAAGCCGCACACTTTTTCCCGCCCTCATTTACAGGCTGATACAGTCATTCCGAACGAAGTGAGGAATCTTGATCAGGTCCTTTATATGCAACCAATGCAAAGTCCTCTCCCAAAAGTAATATTATTTTTCCCAAAATATCGCCACAACTACTGCTTGATTTACAGAAACACAACGCACAATATCCAACTATTACCATTGACCTATTCACACGTTCGCACGACCGTTTTCTGTTTATTGACAATACAGTTTATCATTTTGGTGCATCACTTAAAGACCTCGGAAAGAAATGGTTTGCGTTCTCTAAAATGGGATTAGACGCAAATGCACTTTTGCAAATTATGATATAATTTGAAGAATTTTTTACATAAATAATTTATTTTTTCTTTGTCTATATATTTTATACCTTTGCAAAATAAATACAACATAAAAATAATTATGTGCAATACTCAACTGATAAATTATATGAATAGAGGAGAAATAATTATCTACGAAACGCCGACTGGAAACATAAAAATAGATGTTCATTTAGCGGATGAAACAGTCTGGCTTACGCAAAAAGCGATGGCAGCGCTATTCGGTGTGCACGTTCCGGCTATAAATAAACATTTGAAGAACATTTTTGAAGAAGGGGAACTTGATGCAACAGTGGTTATTTCCAAAATGGAAACGACCACAGAACACGGTGCTATAGCCCAAAAAACGCAAACCCGAAAAACAAATTTTTACAACCTTGACGCAATCATATCAGTGGGTTATCGTGTAAATTCTGCAAAAGCAACCGCATTTCGTATTTGGGCAACTAAAACGCTTAAAGAATTTATAATCAAATTGACTGCGGACTTTAGCCTGCACTTTGCAATGAGCAAATTTTTGGAATTATTATTTTTTGGAATTAATCCAAAAAAATAATTAACTTTGCGGCTAAAAATAATAACAATATGAACGCCGAAAACTTAGCAAAGATAGCACTTCCTCAACCTATAAACAAAGGAGAAATTGTTTTGTATCACCCTGACTTCTCATTTACTTATTTTTCTACCAATATTGTATTCCTATCAGAATGCTTTCTCTCTTATTCACTCATTCACTTACTAAAAGACTTTTTGCGAATTTGAAAGTCGCCCTCCACTAATCACTAACCACTAATTACTAACCACTATTTTTGCTCATTCACTGATAACTATAAGAGGGAATCTGAATGGATAAACTCTTGTTATTCTTTGCAATAAAGATTTCTTTGATGAATAATGTAGCATAGAAAAAAATAATTATCAATAGTTTAACGTTAATAGTATGTAAATTAATTGTGATGAAAATTTTTCGTATCTTATTGTTATTGCTTTTGTTTGTTACTATTTCAGAAAATATTTTATCTGCCGATGTAGATATTATCCGAAGAGTTAAATTCAAAGGAAACAAAGAATTATCTGATAAAGAGTTGAAGGCAAATATCTCTTTTTCGCCATCTACACGGATGGGCAGAAGGTTTTTCAAACAAAATATTTCTTATTATTCTGACATTGAATATAATAAAAATGTTAACGAGTTGAAACATTTCTATCAAAGCGAGGGATTTCTCGATGTTCATTTTGGAGAACCGTACATAAAAACAAAAGGAAAAAAAAATCAAAGATCAATTACTTTTTATATAACTGAAAATAAACCTGTTGTAGTTGATACAGTTGCTTTTAAATTTGTTCATCAAAACGAGGAGTTACAGAACTTTACGAGTGACATTTTAGAAAAACGTAATAATTTATTATATTCCAAAGGTGGCGTTCGTTTTCGAGATGAATATGTGTTGCGCGACAAAGAGAATATTTGCAACTATCTTGTAAACAGAGGTTATCCATACTCAAACGCGATGTCGCATATTTTGGTAGATACAATAAACAAAAAGGCAACAATAATCTGGGAGATAGAGCGCGGTCCGCTTGGGTATTTCGGTGATATATCTATCAATGGACAAAATAGGACATCCGAGAAAATAATTAGTAAACAAATAGCTTTTAAACAAGGAGATGTATATAGTCGGAACAAGTTAGACCAAACTCAGCAACAAATTTTTCAGTTAGGCACTTTTCGAGTTACAACAGTAAAAGCCCAACTATCAAGCGAACAACCCGATTCGCTTCCTATCAATATTAGAGTTAGTGAATCGCCTCGAACAGCAACCCGATTTGGCATAGGATACGGTTTAGAAGATAATTTTCGCGGATTTATTGACTATACTATCCTGAATTTCCCTACGGGTGTGCAACGACTGAATATTTACATAAAACATTCGGGGACTGAACCTTATAGGATTGAATCTACTTTAACACAGCCCGCGGTTTTTTCTCCAAATTCTACTCTGGCGTTCTCCCCTTTTATTAAGAAATTAAAGGAGCCCGGATATGAACTTTTAAACTATGGTACAAATTTGATGTTATTACAAAAATTTTTCAAAAATGTAAGTGGCTCATTAAATCCTTATTATGAACAAGTTGTGTTAGATACAACTTCCATTGCTGATTTAACTTTGCCTGTTTCAGCCGTTTTAAGGAATTATTCCAAATCGGGACTTGCTGTTGGAGTAATGTATAACAGCGCAACTCCCCGCTTTTCCCCCGAAACGGGCTTATCGGTTGCATTAAATACAAAAATTAACAGCGTAATTATCAAAGGTGTGTATCCTTTTTACAAATACATTTTTGAAATTAAGTATTATAATAGGTTGAATTACAATATAGTTACGGCATCAAAAATCAAAATAGGCTCAATCATTCCAACTCGAAAGAATAATTATATTCCTGTTGAAGAGCGTTTTTTTGCAGGTGGAAGTCGCTCTGTGCGCGGATGGGCGCACCAACAACTGGGACCTTTGGATAGCGCAACCATTCCCATCGGTGGAAACTCAATAATTGAAATTAGTATCGAACCAAGAATTAAAATTAAAGGACCACTAAGTTTCGTGGTTTTTAGCGATATTGGAAATGTTTGGATGAATTATAATCAATTAAATTTGATGGAATTGCGTTTTTCGGCTGGAGCAGGATTGAGATACTCTACACCGATAGGGCCCATTGGCATTGACTTTGCCCGACCTATTTTTGACAAAGAGAAAAAGTGGCAATTTCATTTGAATATAGGTAATTCATTCTAAATCTGTCGCTAAATTTCTATAATCTTGACCTTTTATTTCGAAATAGAAAATATTTTTAAAAAACAAAATAATTTTTATTTATAAACGTTCATCTAGTTTAATAATTTAATATATTTTATTCATAAGAAAAATGAAAATATATTTGACTTGCATTATTCATAAGAAATGAAAATATATTTTAACCTCAAAGGAACACAAAAAATAACTGAAAACTGAAGACTGAAAACTATTAATGCGTTCTCAACTTTGCGACTTTGCGTTAATATAAATATTATGAATAATGTAGGTTAAAACGCAAAGGTCTATTATGAAAAAAAAATAATTTATCAAAAAATAATAACTTAATAATATATAATATGGAAATAATATCGAAAAGAGTAGTTTGTTTGTCGGAATCACAAACATTAGCAATGAATCAAAAGAGTCAGGATTTACAGGCACAAGGCATTGACATCATAAATTTGAGTCTTGGCGAGCCTGACTTCTTTGCACCCGACCACGTCAAAGAAGCCGCAAAAGAAGCAGTAGATAAAAATTTTTCATTTTATTCGCCCGGAGATGGTTACCTCGACCTCAGAAAAGCGATAGTAGAAAAATTTAAAAATGAAAACAATCTACATTTTACACCACAACAAATTATTGTTTCAAGCGGCGCAAAACATTCAATAGCAAACGTCATAATGTCAATAGTAGACGACGGTGATGAAGTTATTGTTCCCGCACCTTATTGGGTTTCATACGTAGAATTAGTGAAATTAGCAGGGGGGAAAAATGTAATCTTAAACACAAATGTTGCTAACGATTTCAAAATTACTCCCGAACAATTAGAAGCGGCTATTACTCCTAAAACAAAGGTGTTTTTATTTTGTTCACCGTCAAACCCGACAGGGAGCGTATATAAAAAGAGGGAATTAAAAAAATTAGCCGATATATTGGCTAAATATCCAAATATCATAATAATTTCAGATGAAATTTATGAGTATATAAATTTTGAAGGAAAACACGAAAGCATTGCGCAATTTGAAAATATTAGTTACCGAACTGTAATCGTAAATGGTGTTTCCAAAGGATATGCAATGACAGGTTACAGAATCGGCTACATTGGTGCTCCGCTTTGGATAGCAAAAGCATGTTCTAAACTACAAAGTCAGTTCACATCTGGATCATCGTCAATTATGCAAAGAGCCGCACTAAAAGCCATAACTTCGGATAACTCTTTTTGTTTGGAAATGAACAAAGTTTTCAAAAAAAGGCGAGATATAGTTATAAAAGAAATATCAGAAATACCAAATATAAAGTATAATATTCCGCAGGGTGCATTTTATCTTTTCCCCGATATCAGTGCATATTTTGGTAAAACTGACGGAAAATTAGTGATAAATAATTGTTATGATATGAGCCTTTATTTGTTAAGCAATGCTTTTGTAGCAACCGTTTCGGGTGATGCCTTTGGAGACCCTAATTGCATTCGACTTTCGTATGCAACTTCAGAAGATAAATTAATAAAAGCAATGAAACAAATGAAAGAGGCTTTTGCTTTGCTGAAATAAATGAAATACTTTCCGCGCGACCTCGCAACCATGATGGCTGCTCAACTTGAAATGCGCTCAATAGAGCCTGTTTCTTTGCTTGCTATTGATAGTCGGTCGATTATTAATCCGTCCGAATCAATATTTTTTGCTCTGAATGGAATACGACACGACGGTCATCGTTTTATTAATGAACTATATACAAAAGGAGTGCGTAATTTTGTTGTGGTTAATCATTTTGAGATACCACAAGATTGTTTCGCTGCTAATTACTATTTTGTCAAAGATGTTTTGTATGCATTGCAGTTATTAGTTTCAAATCATCGTAAGAATTTTTCTATTCCTGTGCTTGCAATTACGGGCAGTAACGGCAAAACAATTGTAAAAGAGTGGATTTGGCAAATGGCTAACGAAAAGGAGACAATTACCCGTTCTCCAAGAAGTTACAACAGTCAAGTGGGAGTTCCGCTTTCGGTGTGGCAAATTAATCATAAGAGTGATTTTGCCGTTTTGGAAGCAGGTATTAGCAAAAAAGAGGAAATGTTAAATTTGGAAAAAATTATTAAGCCTTCTTTGGGTTTATTTACTAATATTGGCGCACCTCACCAGCAAAATTTTATTTCCTTAGAAGAGAAATTATCCGAAAAATTGATTCTTTTTAGAGATGTTGATACTATTTTTTATTGCAAAGATCATCATTTGATTGATACCAAAATTAAAGAATTATATTCTGATAAACAACTAATTACGTGGGGAAATAATAAAGATGCTGACCTTAGAATTGTTTCTGTTGAACATAATATTCAAACAATAATCACAACTATTTGGAACAAAAGAGAATATAAATGGACATTACCTTTTGAGGATGCTGCTTCAATTGAAAATGCTTTGTTTGTACTACTTTTTTTGTTATTCAAAGGATATGACGCAGAATATCTTCAACAAAAATTGAAACAACTTCAACCTGTCGAAATGCGTTTGGAACATAAAGAGGGAGTTGGCGGCGCATTAATTATCAATGACACATATAGTTCTGATTTGACATCTTTGGAACTTGCGCTCGACTTTTTGAACCAACAAGGGCAAAAAAAAGGAATAAAACGGACAATTATCCTTTCTGATATGTTTCAAAGCGGTATGTCTGACGCTAAACTTTATGAAAAAGTTGCCCAACTACTTAAAAATAACCATATTGATAGATTGTTTGGCGTTGGCAAAGTTATTTCTTCTTTTACGCATCTGTTTGACAAAAATGCCCGATTTTTCAAAACTACCGAAGAGTTACTCTCTATTTTGCATAGTTTTTCATTTGCTAAAGAAGCGGTTTTGATAAAAGGAGCGCGTTCTTTTGAATTTGAGCGAATTGTGTCGCAATTGGAAACAAAACAACATAATACGTTATTAGAAATTAATCTTAACGCTCTGATTAATAACTTAAATATTTTTCGTTCACGATTAAATTCTGATACAAAGGTTCTTGCAATGATTAAAGCTTTCGGATATGGGAGTGGTTCGCACGAAATTGCAAGCGTATTACAACATCATAAAGTTGATTATTTAGGCGTTGCATTTGCCGACGAAGGAACAGAACTTCGCCAAGCAGGAATTTCGTTACCTATTATTGTGATGAACCCCGAAGAAAATAGTTTTAGCACAATGCTGAAACTTGGACTCGAACCTGAAATATTTTCTTTCAAAATTTTAAATGCTTTCAATAAAGCGGTCGAAAATGAGGGTGTGTCTAATATTTCTATTCACATCAAAATAGATACGGGTATGAATCGTCTTGGTTTTCGTTTGGAAGAAACTGAAAAATTAATAGCCGCCTTAAAATCTATGCCCAATTTGAGAGTCAAATCAGTTTTTTCGCACCTTGCAGGAAGTTCCGAACCAGAACTCGATGATTTTACACAAAAACAAATTGCTCGTTTCAAAAATGTTTGTGAAAAAATTAAATCAGAACTTCAATACAATTTTCTTCGTCATATCTTAAATTCATCGGGCATTGAACGTTTCCCTGATGCTCATTTTGATATGGTAAGGATTGGAATTGGTTTGTACGGTATTAGTGCAATTAACGACAAACGCTTAGAAAATGCCGTTACTCTGAAAACTTATATTTCACAAATAAAAAGAGTTGCTGCTGGTGAAACAGTCGGATATGGTTGTGCGCAACGTTTTGAAAATAAAGGTGTTATTGCAGTTATTCCAATTGGATATGCTGATGGATTTAATCGTAAACTAAGTTGTGGAAAGGGCAAAGTTTTGGTTAACGGCAAACTTGCTCCCATTGTTGGAAATATTTGTATGGATATGAGTATGATAGATATTTCATCTATAATAAATGTTAAAGAAGGAGATGAAGTTATCATTTTTGGAAATGAGTATCATCTTACAGAAATAGCAAAACAATTAGACACAATTCCCTACGAAATTTTAACAAGCATCGGTCGAAGGGTAAAAAGAGTATATTTTAAGGAGTGAAAAGAGTTTAATTTAATAGCATAATATATTTAGCCTGCATTATTCATAATATTTTTTACCGCAAAGTCGCAAAGTTGAGAACGCAAAAATTAGTGGTTAGTGATTAGTGGTTAGTGGTTAGTGGTTAGTGGTAAATAACTCTTTCACTCATTTTTCTACTAAGGTTGTTTTGTTGAAAAAATAAGGTAAAAATAAGGTTTTTTCTCATTTTCTCATTTTCTCATTTGCTCATTTTCTCATTTACTCATTTTCTCATTCACTCATTTTCTCATTCACTCATTCACCCATTCACTCATTTATTACAAGGTGGACGACCGCAAGGGTGCGCCCCTACACTCATTTACTCATTCACTCATTTACTTTTTTTTAACACTTTCAAAGAATATTAGATGATTGTTCTTTAATTTTTTCTAATTCGTCTTTCATGATGACAATAATTTTCTGAATATCAGCGTCGTAGGCTTTTGAGCCGAGAGTATTAATTTCTCGACCCATTTCTTGTAAAATAAACCCTAATTTTTTCCCAACAGGGTCGTCTTGTTTTAGAGTTTCAAAAAAGTAGTCGATATGTTTTTTTAATCTTACTTTTTCTTCTGTAAAGTCGAGTTTTTCAATATAATAGATAAGTTCTTGTTCAAATCTATTTTCGTCAAAATGTTTAATTTCTAAGAAGTTTTTAGAACTTTCAATAATTTTAGTTTTAATTTTATCAATTCTTTGTTTTTCAAATAGTTCAATTTGTTGTAATGCTTCATCAATAGAGGTGGCATGTTTTACCATATCGTTTTCTAAAATGATGCCTTCTTGTTGTCTAAATTTATCAACTTCTTCGATGGCTTGGTCAATAGAAATAATGATTTTTTCCCACTCATCGTCCTCAAATTGTGGTAATTCAGTAGTTATTGAATCGGGCAGTGATAGGATAATTTTTAGAAAATCAGTATTGTTGCATAAATTGTATTTATAAGCAAAATTGTTTAGTTGATGATAATAATCTTCAATTAAAGGCATATTAAGTTTGGATGATTTTTCGGGAATTGTCGGCTCTATCACAATTATTAGGTCAATTTTTCCTCTATTAAGTTTGTTCGACAATCTGTTTTTTATTTCAAATTCCTTTTCTCTTAATTCGAAAGGTAATCTGATAGTAATATCTAACTGTTTGCTATTCAGTGTTTTAATTTCAGTATATAATTTTTGGTGAGGCAGTTCTAATGTTGCTTTGCCAAAACCTGTCATGGATTTAATCATAATAAAAATCTTTTTTTTTAACCTACATCATTCATAATTTATTTTAACGCAAAGGCGCAAAGTTGAGAACGCATTAATAGTTTTCAGTTTTCAGTTATTTTTTGTGTTCAGTTTTCAGTTATTTTTTGTGTTCCTTTGTGGTTAAAAGATATTTTCATTTCTTATAAATAATGCAAGTTAAATAACTTTTAATTTAGCAAATTTGAGCATTAACTGTTTTTTTCCCACATTAACAAATTCCACTGTAGCTTTGAGGTTGGAACTATCTCCTTCTAAATCAGTAATAATACCTTTTCCAAATTTATCGTGTGAAACATTTGTTCCAATTTGAAATTCTCCTGAAAATGTTTCGGAATTAATATTTGAAATGGGGTTATAAAATTTTGTAGACAACTTTTGAGTGGGCTCAACTTTTTTGAAGTTTTCTAATTTTTTGTATTTAAATTGAAAATCATTATCAACAAAATTGGGGTCGATGTCGTCAATAAACCTACTTGGGTCTGAGAAATCCATTCCTCCATGTCTGAAACGACTTTTAGCATACGATATAACAGCACGAATTTTTGCACGTGTTAAAGCAACGTAAAAAAGCCTTCTCTCTTCTTCTATTTCTGCTTCAGAATCCATTGACATATAAGATGGGAACAAATTTTCTTCGGCACCCACAACGTAAACATACTCAAATTCTAAACCTTTTGCCGAGTGAACGGTCATAAGTTTAACCGTTTTTATATCAACCTGTTTTTCAGTATCTTGGTCTGTTAATAGAGAAACTTCTTCCAAAAAGTGCGCCATGGAGTCTTCTTGTTCGGTTTCTAAACGTTCATCAGAAAACTCTTGAATAGCGTTAAGCAACTCATTAATGTTTTCAATTCTTGATTGATTTTCGGGAGATATGTCGATTTTTAGTTCTTCGATGATACCACATTTTTCAATTATTTCATTGGCAAGGTTAATCGCAGAAAAATTTATTGCCAATTTTGCAAAACCAGAAATTAGTTTTACAAATAGTACGATTTTTTTTATTGTACCCGCATTAAATCCGAAAGAAGACAGATTTGGACTTGTTATAATATCCCATAAAGTTGTATCGTTTTGAGCAGCAAGTAGTTCGAGTCTATCGATGGTAGTTTTTCCTATTCCTCGAGCGGGAACATTGATAATACGTTTTAATGCCTCGCTATCATTTGGATTTATAACAATTCTGAAATAAGCAAGAACATCTTTAATTTCTTTACGTCTATAAAAAGATAAACCACCGTAAATAACGTAAGGAATACCGTTTTTGCGTAATGCTTCTTCAAAAATACGCGATTGGGCATTGGTCCGATATAGAATAGCTATTTCATCAAGACTGACTTCTGTTTTAGAACGTATGCTATTTATATCATTTACAATAATATAACCTTCTTCAGAATCAGAATATGCTTGAAAAACTTTAACTTTTTCGCCAATATCATTTTTTGAAAATAGTTTTTTGGGTATTTGTCCTTTATTTTTAGCAATAAGACTATTAGCGGCTTTAATAATATTCTGTGTAGAGCGGTAATTTTGTTCGAGTTTAAAAAGTTTAAAATCATAATAATCTTTTTCGAACTTCAAAATATTTTCAATTCTTGCGCCTCTGAAACTATAAATACTTTGAGCGTCATCTCCAACAACACAAATATTGTTATGTTTCGATGCAATATGCTTAATAATAATGTATTGTGAAAAATTGGTATCTTGATATTCGTCAACGAGGATATATGCAAAAAGTTCTCTATATTTTTCTAATACTTCGGGGAAATCTCTGAAAAGGATATTTGTATTAAGGAGTAGGTCGTCAAAGTCCATTGCACCTGCTTTAAAACATTCTGTCATATATCTTCTATAAATTTCGCCCGTAAGAGGAATTTTGGCATATTTATCGGCAATAGTTCTTCTCATATCGTCCATATATGCGTTTGGGAGTAGTAAATCGTTTTTTGCAGATGATATACGCGACAAAATTGTGCTCGGTTTATATGCTTTATCGTCAATTTGTAATTCTTTTATAATCCTTTTAATGAGACTTTTAGAGTCGTCTGTATCATAAATTGTAAAATTAGATTTATATTTAAGGTATTCGGCTTCACGTCTTAAAATTCGTGCAAAAATAGCGTGAAATGTACCCATCCATAAATGTTTAGCGGAGTGGTTGTCAACAATTTTAGAAATCCGTTCTTTCATCTCTTTTGCGGCTTTATTGGTAAAAGTAAGTGCAATAATACGCCACGGTGGGATACCAAGGTTTAGCAGGTGTGCAATCCTATAAGTAAGGACACGTGTTTTCCCCGACCCAGCACCCGCAATAACAAGCGCAGGTCCTTCAGTGGAAACTACCGCTTCTCTTTGTGATTCGTTTAGTTCTGATAAATATTCATGCATAATAATGTTCAAAAAATTTTTTGCAAAAATAATAATATTTTTACTATTGTTCAAAAAAAACATCAACTACTTGTTAAAGTTTCATTCAAAAAGAATATTTTTGTTTGTTTTAACAATCTTAGTACCTTATTTTTACACTTGCGGTATTTTGCTTATGCTTTGTAATTTAAGCTCATATCAAATACCAAGACAGATGTTTCAATATAGTAGTCCAAACATCCAAAGTGGTATTTTGTTTTTATATCCAATTTCAATATCATCGGCTACAACAAAACTGTTTGGTATATCTTTGATTTGGTCAAAAGATTTCTTTTTCCCGCCGACTTCAAAAGTATAGTTATCTATCATAAAATCCCCTTGTTTCGCGAGTACAACATCGGCGACCGAGCTTAATTGATTAACAAAAAAAGTTTCTCTTGCACTGCCAATGTTAGCGTTTTCGCCAAATAAGTAGGACAAATTGGTATTATTGAGCAAAACCTTATCGGGCTTTGTAAGGTCGCCAATTGTTTTGTTTTTGTATGAAACTAAATTCAATAGTTTTGCATTAGCCAACAATGATAAGTATTTGACTGTATTGTTCCTATTGCTGCCTATAGCTTTACTCAAATCAGTAATATTTGGCGTATAAGGCACTAATTTTGCGAGAATTGCTAATAACTTTTTTAATTTGTGCCTTGATTCAAACTCGATATTTTCAATGGCAGGAATATCAATATCAATGACATTATTTACCGCTTCTTGCAATTTTATGTCGTACTTTTTCAATCCTTCTTTGTAAAACATATAATAGCCGATTTTCAGATACTTCTTAAATAAAGGCATTATTTTTATGTTTTCTGTAATCTGCAAAGCAATATTTTGATGATTTTCAACTATTTCTTTCAACGAAAATACGGGAAAATCGCCAACTTTTTCAAATTTTAAAAATTCTCTGAAAGATAAGCCCTCCAACTTTTCATAAACAACCCTTCTTGACAGGTCTGCCGTTGATTTGTAGATTTGTAATAGCGACGAACCCGTAAATATAACTTTCAGTTTAAGAAAACTATCGTAGATATTTTTTATTTGTGTTGCCCAATTGGGATAGTGGTGGATTTCGTCCAAAAACAAATGCGTGCCCCCGTTCATATAAAATTCGTCTGCTAATTCAAAAATTGTATGATTGGCAAACCACGAATTGTCTAAACTTACATAAAGCGCCTTATTTTTGTCTTCAAAAGTTGCCTTAATATGTTGTAACATCATTGTTGTTTTTCCAACACCTTTTGCACCAATAATGGCAATACACCTCTCGTTCCAATCAACATCTGAATAAAGATATCTAAATGATTTCACCTCGGTTTCTTGCAATATTCTAAGATAAATTTTTATTAAATTATTCATAATGAACATTTTTAGTTATTAATTATAAATTTTCTCGGCGGCAAAGATACAAAAATGTTTTTAATAAATAGCATAATTTTATAAAAAATGTTTTTAATAAATAGCATTATTTTTTGAAAAATGATATTTATAAATAGCATATTTATGTGAAAAATGCTATTTATAAGTAGCATAATTTGTATAAAATGCTATTTATAAGTAGCAAAATCTTATATAAAATGCTATCTATAGATAGCATTTTTAAAATTGTTCTCTTCCACAAAGTGCACAAAAAATGCACAAAGAGCACAATTTGATATTTAACGCTTTGTGTATTTTGAGAAATCAATTTGTGAGTCTTGCTATTTATAAATAGCATATTTATGAAAAAAATGCTATCTATAAATAGCAAAATTCGCAATTATAATTGTAGCAAAAAATCCCCCACACCCCTCATTCCTCATTCCTCAATCCGCAACTCAACAAGTGTGCCGGCTGGGTTGTGGGCATCGTCAAACAGGTCAATAATTTTCATTTGGGTTGAAACTTTTTGGTCTTTGCTAAATATTTCTAAATGCTGTGCAATAATTTTCAGCCCTTCTTTTGTGCCTTCTGTTTTAATAGTTTTTGCTTTTTCACGACCTATCCCGTTATCTTGTACTGTAATAATTAGATGAGAATTTTCTCTGTATATATTTATGAGAATTTTCCCATTCCTGTTATGTAAAGTTCTAAGTCCGTGTTTGAGTGCATTTTCGCAAAAAGTATGCATTGCCATTGTAGGAATTAATGTTTTAGGGTCTACATCTTTGGCAACATTAATTTCATATTCGAGTCTCTCCTCAAATCGAAGTTTTTCTAATGACAAATATAGTTGCACATATTCGAGTTCTTCTTGGATAGAACGGCAAATAGTATCGCTATTAAAAATCGTTTTATTAGAAAAGTCGGCAAAATCGGCGACATACTTTTGTGCGAGGTCAGGGTTGATGGAAATCAGATAATTGACTGAATTTAAGACATTTCCCGTAAAGTGAGGAATAAATTTTGCTTGTACCGCTTTGAATTTTATTTTATCGATTTGTCGTTTTGCCTCTTCTTTTTTCCTAATAATTTTTTTTGTAATATTCACAATAAGCAAAGCGGTTGATGCCACAAAGAGCAGTATCAACAATAATCCAAATTTTGAAAGCAAAAAAGGTGGCAAAATCTCTACATATTGCGAAAAAGCGCTATCCGACCATTCTATTTGGTCGAGCGATGATTGCACTTCTAATTGATATTCTCCGAAGGGTAGGTTTTGAAAAATTATTGTGCGGTCGTTTGAAATTTGCCATCGGTCGTCAAAGCCGTTTAATCTATATCTAAAAATAACTTTGTCGGGCATTGAAGGCTCGGCAAGCAAAATGTCGAAACGCAAATTGTTCTCTTTATATTTAGTATGCAAATTTAGCGTATCAGAAACTAACTGCCATTGATGACCTCTGTCGGATGAATATATTGCCGCAATGAAAGGCTTTCGAGGTTTCAAAATTGTTTTTTTCATTAATTCATCAGGGTGAAAAACTACTACTTTGTCGGTTCCGCAAACCCAAACATAGCCCTCGTGGTCAATGCTTATGCCATTTTGACCGCACTCCCATACATCGAAACCATCATAATAGCCAAAGGTACGTATATTAATTTTGTTTTCAGCGTGAAACAACTCTAAATCTAAAATATGAACTTCGGGGTTAGTGCCAAAAATTATATATCGATTGTGATAGTTGGCTACAAATAAAGTCGTTTGTTCAAATATATGTTTATCAACCCCGTGAATGTTTTCGGCAAAAAGACCTTTGAGACCCCCCTTCCAAAGTGTTCCATATTTATCTACTGCCATACATTCAACACTATTATAAGGACGCAAAGTGGTATCATTCACTATAATACCATTTTCTTCGTCTAAATAAGATTCAATTCCGTAGAAAGTTCCAATTCGCAAATTATTATTACCATCGCGACAAAGGGAGATAATATGCCTGTTATCAAAAGGATATGTAACAATTTGACCGTCAGATTTCAACATATTAAGGGTTTTGCATGTATCAGAATGTCCGCCGAAAAATATAGCATCTCTTATTTCGTCATAATAAATTGATAATGAAACTCCTGTCATAATTGGCTTTATATGATTAGGTTTCATTTTATTAGGGTCGTGGACGGCAATTCCTGCATGAAATGGCAAATAAATACGATGTTCCTTGTCTGTAGAAGTGCTCATATATCCAATAGTTGAAATCTTTTTTCCATTATCGTAAGGTATAATTTCGTGCAAAAAACCATCTTTGTCAGCCCTCCAAAAACCGTAATCATACGAAGAAAACCATACGTTGTTGTTAATATCTTTGATAGCGCCCCAAATATTGTCGTTCTTACTAAGCCCAAGTTTATATTCCATAAAATTTTTTGTGCAATGATATATACCATCTTCACACGCAAGCCAAAATGAGCCATCATTGTCAACTATTATTTTCCAGGGGCCGCGAGTTTCTAATGGGAACGGTGTTAAACTATTTTCATCTATATTAAGTATAAATAACGAAAAATGTACACCGATAATGTAACGATTATCATCAAGGTTTTCAACCATTCTAATGCCATCTTGTTCTTGCAAAGACATTATATATTCTCGTTTAAGTGTTTCGTTTTCAATATAAAAACGGTTTAGCAAAGATAAATCATCTATTCTATGGGGTTTCGACTTTGTTAGGCTACCGTACCATTCATTTTTGCTTGTTGTACTCATATTGAGGTAATTATAATCATCTTCTAATTCAGTAATATGAACAATTTGTAGTTTGTTATCATTCAAACGGTAGAGTGGTAATTGACGGTTTTCTAATTGCTGTGGTAACGCATAAATTTTGTCATCAGCAGACTTCCAAGTATAAAGCATTGGCAAATAATCCTCTAATACTGAAAAAGTTTTGTTTTTAAGGTTGAATTTGAGGAGGGAATGGATATTCATGTTTGTTTGCGTTGTATTAAAGCAATTAAAAAGAAAAATGTTATCCCCAATGATTTGAGATTCGTGTCCCGAACGAGCAAGAGTGTATGGTTCAGGTATTGGAAAAAATTCCATGGTTTTGTTTGGATGGTAAAAAATAATCATTCTCGTAGCAATTAGCACAACTGCGTCGCCATAATGAGCGTAATACCTAACATAAGCGTCAATTTGCAGGTCGCTACTGCTAAAATTTTCAAAGTTTAAACCATCAAAACGACTTACACCTCTAAAAGTTGAAAACCAAATATATCCGAACTTATCTTGGAATGCGTAAAAAACTTGAGATTCGGGTAATCCTTCGCGTAGCGCAAAATGGCGGTGAGAGTATGTTTCAGACCATTTTTTGGGATGTTCCCTCGGATACAGGGATATTGAGGTTGCTATTAATATTATTGAAAATAGCACTGCTGCGGGGGATACGCGGATTTGACGGATTTTCACGGATTTTTTCATATTTTATTTTTTATTTAACCACTAATTACACTAATTTTCACTAATAAATTTAACGCAAGGTCGCAAAATTGAGAACTATTTTTTTACCTCAAAGAACACAAAGGTTTTGGTTATTGAATTTATTGAAATACACAAAGAACACAATATTTTAGAGACGTGGCACGCCACGTCTTTACAGAGGGTGCGCCCCTACTAATCACTAACCACTAACCGCTAATCACTAACCACTAACCACTAACCGCTAATCACTAACCACTAATCACTAACCACTAACCACTAACCACTAACCACTAATTTCCTCGCTTCGTTTCACTATTTTTTTCATATTGTCTCTGCTGACGGCAAAGGTTAGTTTGCCATAAGCTGTATTTACTTCTACTTCTTTAGATTTGTTGTTATAATCGTCTATTAGGTTGAAATTTAAGATACAATCTCGCCTAATATATCTAAAATTTTTGGGAAGGATTTCAAAGAACTTGCTCAAATGACCTGTTACAAAAGAAATTACCTCATTAGTAGTATAAATTTTCACTTTTGTTCTTTCTAATGTTTCAATGGCAACAATCCTGTCATGTTTAATTCGCAGTGTACCTCTTGGGAATTTAAGTTCTAATGTTTGTTCTTTAATATATTTCAGATAATTATTGATAACTCCTCTAATTTTTTCATTATAAAGGGGTTTTGTAATATATTGGACAACTTTAAGTTCTATACCTTTGACGGCATAGTCAAATTCTCTATGAGCAGAAATAATCACTGTATAAGGGAACTTTCCTGCTTGTTGGATTTTTTCTAAAAGTTCGAGTCCTGTCATATCGGGCATACAAATATCCAAAAAAAGCAGGTCAAAATAATCTTTCTGTAACTTATTTAACGCATCAATTGGATTATCAATTTGTACTATTTTAGAATTTTCTAAGAATGACGAGACTAAGTGAGCAATAAATTCTCGTGCGGGTTTTTCGTCGTCAACGATTAATATTCTATGCATAACAAAAGTGTGTAAAAATTTTTTGCAAAAATATAAATAATTTCAATACAAAAAATAAAAAAAAGATACCATTCGTGCACAAAATTTTACCATTCGTGCATAAAAGGGGGGATTTTTTGTGATTTAGGGATAATTTTTCGCAAAAATAAAAGAATTTGTAGATTTTTTTCGCCTGCATTATTCATAAAGGAAATATGTCGTTTCGTTATACGACATCTGTATGGGGCAACCCTTACGTTTGCCTTGAATGATATGGAGAAAGACATTGTATGAGCAACCTTTGCGTTTGCCTAAATAAAAAAAACGACGAGGGTTGGGTAGAATAAAACGGACGAGGGCAAGCCTCGCCTCTACAATACCATATATAGGATGGTAATTGTGCGACTGCAAGGGTCGCACACACAACGATACCCAGATATACCTCGCATGAATAATGCAGGTAAAAACATTTTAATACATTAAATTACAAAGGATTATGAAAATGATTCCGCAAACTAAAAATGTCGCTATTTGTCAGAAAAAAAATCACTAACCACTAACTAAATTTAAATCTTCGGCAGATTTTGGTGGTTGTGTAAGCACTTTGTCTCCTTTTTGCAAGCCTTTTTCTATTAATACGTGCGTTTCATTTTCGCCGCCAATAGAAACTTCTTGTTTTATAGTTGATAGTCCATCTTTTTTGTAGACAAAAAAGATGTCGTCTTCGGTGAAAATTGCTTGTCTGGGCACCGTAAGAACGTCTTTAAGGTTTTGCACAATAATAATGTTAGTAGATGTCATTCCGGGAAGTAGTGTTTCACCTGCAGGGTCAACTTTAATTTCTACTTTGAAACCCGTAAGGAATTGACCGCTAAGTTCTTGTCCCACGTTTGCGATGCGAGTAATTTCGCCGTTAAAATCTTTTTCGGGGAATGCGTCAATTTTTAGGCGTACAATCATTCCCACATCAATTTTTGCAATATCAATTTCTTTGACGTATGTAACAGATTGAAGTGTAGTTAAATCGGGCAACATAGCAATAAAAGGTTGCCAACGGCTAACATTTGAACCGGGTTTAATTTTTTCGCCAGAATAGTCTCGCTGATAAACAATCAAGCCACGTCCGGGTGCTTTAATAATGACCTCTTTTTTCAAATTTTCGAGCAATTCAATATCTTTAATTTCTTTGTTTAAATTTTCTTTTGCCCTATCTACTTTAATTTCGTGCTTACGTTTGAGACTAATGTAATTTCGTTCTGCTTGTTCAAAATTTCTTTGAGATACTTCAAGGTTTATTTGTGCTTGTCTTTGCACTGCTTGTGATTCATAAATCGACTGTTCTAATTTAATTTCTCTATCAGTAACAACATCTTTTGCACGCCGTATTCCGTCTCTTGCTTCGGACAATACTAATGAACTATCAATTTTAGCATTTTCAAATTCGACCTCTCGTGAAAGCATAAGGTCAGTGATTCTTTTAATATTTTCTTCGATAGACATTGCGCCGAGGGTTGCAACATAGTCTCCTCTTTTGACTACTGTACCTTCTTTAACCATATCATTAATAGGAAGTTGATATACGCGTAAACTCCACGGCATATTCTGCATTATCTCGGGTATTGTAATATCTTTAGAAACAAGTGCTTCTAACTCTCCCATTGCGGTAACGGTCATTTCAAAATTACCTTCCTCAACTTTTACTATTGCGGCTTCTTTGTCGCCACCTTCACGTGTAACGAAATAATAAATTACAGCCGCAATGACTATAATTCCAAGAAAGATTAATAATTGCCATATTTTTTTCATATATTATTTATTTTAGCCACGAATTTGTTATTGAATTTATTGAAATACATTAATTTTCACGGTTCTTTTTAACGCAAAGGCGCAAAGTTGAGAACGCAAAGGTCGCAAAAATAGTGGTTAGTGGTTAGTGATTAGTGGTTAATGACTCATTTACTCATTTTTCTACTAAGGTTGTTTTGTTAAAAAAATAAGGTTTTTTCTTATTTACTCATTCACCCATTTACTCATTCCCTCACTTACTCATTTACTCATTTTCTCATTCACTCATTCACTCATTTACTCATTCACTCATTCTCTAATAACTAAATACTCATTACTCACTACTCGCTACTCACTACTCATTACTCATTACTCACTACTCACTACTCACTACTCACTACTCATTACTCACTACTCACTTCTTTTGCAACAGCTCATCCAACTCCTCTATCAATGTTTTTTCGTTAAGAAAGTCATATAGCGTTAATTGCCTTATTGTATAAAAACTTGCCCAATAGTTTCGTAAAGCGTTATAATAATTTCTTCGGGCGGCATCGAGGCTCGTTCGTGCTGAATTTAAACGAATTACGTCAACTTTATCAATCCTAAAACGTTGCATTGTAACATTAAAACCTAATTGAGCAACTGTATCGGCTTTTGAGGCTATTGCGACCTGTTTTTCCTGAAGATTAAATTTCAAAACTTCATTAATAATTTTTTGTTCAAAATCAATCATATTTTGAGCAGCCTGAATTTCAGTTACTTCCTGATTAGATTTTGCCATCTGAACTTGTCCTTTTCTATATCCCCAATCTACTAACGGAACATTAAGAGAAACAAAAACAGCGTTACTATTTTCGTAAGGAGACTGATAAACACCCGACAATTTTTCGTCCTGTTTATTGTATCCTGCACTTGCTCTAACTGACGCATTTAAACCCGTATTTGCGCGTGTTTGAGCAACTCTTTCTTTGGCATTCAGAAGGCTAAGTTCGTAATTTAATATATCAGGATTGTTTTCAAGCGCTAAATTTAAGGCATCATCGACATTTACTTTTAACGGAGGTATTTCAAAAGGGACAATACAATTAATGTTGATGTCTTCGGGTAAACCCAAAAAAGAATTTAAAGATGTTCTTGCTTCTCGCAAGCCAATTTCAGACCTTGATAGAGAAATCTCTGCATTCAGTAGTCCAAGTTCTAAATCTAAAAGTTCGTCTTGCGTAACAGTACCAATTTCAAACCTACCACTACCAATGCGATGAAGAGTATCAGCATTTGAATAGTTAGTTTCAGAAATCACTTTTTCAATTTCGGCATCAATAGCATTAAAAAAGACCATAATTGTCTGTAACGCAATACTTTGAAGCGATTGAAGGTAGTTCTTTTTAGCCATTTCAAATTTCAATGGCTCGGTTTTTGCTTCCCACCGAAATGAGTTGTATCCGTTAAGTGATTGTACAAAACCAATAGAAATAGGGTATGATGTAAAACTAATGGGACTACCTTTTTTTTCACTACTGAAATTTTCTATCCTTTCGAGGCTTGACGCAATTTCAAAAACTCCTCCTGTTGGTGTAAAGTTTTGACTTATACTTAATTCGCCGGAGGAAGTAAAAGTATGAACTTTTAAAAAGTTTTCGTTGGTATAGTCGGGCTGAACTCTTTGAGAAAACCTTACAGGTGTTGCCCTTAAAGTAAGACCGGGCAAACGAGAGGCTTTAAAACTCCTAAATTCCCAATAACTTGCTAAATACATATTTTTTGCCCTAAAACTGTAAAGCGACTGCACGTATGCTAATTCTATTGCCTGTTCCAAAGTTAAATCTAAGGTTATTTGTGCCTTGCCAAATATAAAAGTTGGCAATAGAATAAGTAGTACTATTATTTTTTTCATATTATATTGATAAAAAAATTTAGTCATAAAATCTATTTTTTTTGTGTATAACGATTTTTTGATAAAAAAATTTGATAAAATGAGAAAAATGTTGTTGTTTTTTATCAGTTTATTTTGAGCCATGAATTACACGATTATTTTTAGCCACGAATTATATGATTATTTTTAGCCACGAATTTTCACTAATTATCACGAATTTATTGAAATTGTTATTGAATTTATTGAAATACACGAAAATTAGGTTTTTTTCTCATTTCCTCATTTATTACAAGTCGTGCGACCGCAAGGGTGCGCCCCTACACTCATTCACTCATTTTTCTACTAAGGTTGTTTTGTTGAAAAAATAAGGTGAAAAATAAGGTTTTTTCTCATTCACTCATTCACTCATTTACTCATTTACTACAAGGCGGGCGACCGCAAGGGTGCGCCCCTACACTCATTTACACATTCACCACCTACACATCCTCCATTCCGAGCAAAAGTCTTACAATCATATTAGCTTGGTGTCCGGCACAAATAGAAACTCGCGGTGCCATTAATCCGTCTTCATCCTCAGATGTATACTCCGAATCACCGCATAAATACAGATTTTTAAAAACACGCTTTGTTGTAATTTTATTTGCACTTTTATAACCAGATAATCCAGAAGCGGCAACAATTTTTGTATCGTTACTTTGTAGTAAAGCATTCACTAAAATCGCTTTATATTTAGGATTATCAAATGCTTCACAAACAATAGGATAATCTATAAATAATTTAGCAGCATTTTCTTCTGTGATTTTCACAGTAACTGTTTCCGTATCAATAAAAGGATTTATCACATCAATTTGGCTTTTTAATGCTTCTGTTTTATACATTCCAATATGCGAAGTGTTGTAATGTTGCCGATTCAGGTTACTTGGTTCTACTTTGTCGAAATCAACGAGTAATAATTTGCCAACACCAATCCTTGCGAGCATAACAGCGATGTTCGAACCGAGACCTCCTAATCCGGCAATGGCAACTTTTCCTTTTAGTAACTTAGCCGAACTATTGGGAATATTTTTTGCTGTCAATGCAGAAAGTGTTATTCCTTTTTCCATTATCCGCCCCCCACAAAATTAACAATTTCTAAATGGTCGCTATCTAATAATATTTCAGACACGAAATTATCCTTCGGAACAATAGTACCGTTCTTTTCAACTGCCACCCTATCAATAATATACCCCTCCTGTTCGAGAAATTTTTGTAAATAAAGTTTGTTGTCAATTGTGATATTTTTTCCGTTTACTAACATATTTTTGAAATTTGATTAAATTATTTAATTTTAAATGTGTGAATAAGGTACTTAGCAACAAATATTACGTGGTATGCCATATCTATGTAGGTGTTGGTTATAGTCCGTGTTTCATTTTCAGTTGGAGGATTTCTTTTTTTGATGCGGTATCTTTATCGCTTTTATCGTAAATATCTAACAAATAAATGTCGGTATTTTGAACATCAATTAGCACGTTACAAGTTAGTACTCTTGCTCCGCCTCTTTTTCCTTTGTTTTTGGAGGTTATTGCCATTCGTACCTTTCGCATATTGTTGCCTAAGTCACTGCCCTTTCTAGGATTTTTTTGCAAATCCTTGATAAGAATTTCATAATCATTGTCTAAAGAGGGATATTTTTTTGCAAGTTTTTTGAAATTTTTTTCAAAATCACTTGTTGTTATTATCTCGATTTTCATTTTTGTTACGTATTTCATCAAGGAACTCCATCGCTGTTTTTTTCTTTTTTTTTCCATCTATCATCAATCGCACTTCCGCTAATGAGCGGTCTAATCTATGATACTGTTCGCTTTTTTTATCTTCTTTATTAAGCGACAAATTGAACGATACCACATTAGGCACAGATTGCAAAAGTGCAATAAGAGTTTTACCCAAAGTATCCTTTTCGTTTATTGTTATCTGATATGTAGCCATATTTTCTAAATTAAAATTTTGACAAAAGTAGATATATTTTTTGAATTTCAAGCATGCATTTTGAAAAAATATTTTCCCCCTTTTGTAATATGCAGTATTCAGATTTCATATTATTTATTTTAACGCAAAGGCGCAAAGTGAAGAACGCAAAGAACGTTAAAAGTTTTCAGTTTTCAGTTATTTTTTGTGTTCCTTTGTGGTTAAAAGATATTTTCATTTCTTATGAATCATGCAAGCTATATGAAGCAACAAAGAACAGTTTTTAAGAATAATGCAGGTCAATTCAATGATAAAAAATTTTTTACAGCAAAGGTCCTACCAACCTTGCGAATGATTCTTTCCATTTATCTATACGTGAACGGTTATTCCATTCGTTTTGAGTGATTTGTATACTATTTGACAAATCTTCTTCAAAAGTAATAGTTAATTCTTTTGCAGTTTTTTCATCATAAATAAATGCAGAAATTTCAAAATTTTGTTCGAAACTTCTGAAATCCATATTTGCTGACCCAATCACTGAAACAAAATCATCAATAATCAAAACTTTTGAGTGAATAAAACCTTTTCTGTAGAAATAAGTTTTAATGTTTGCATCAAGAAGTTCGTGTATATAAGAGCGTGAGGAGCGCAGCGAAATGAATGCGTCACTTTTTTCAGGTATAATCACTTTGACATCCACTCCACCGAGAGCGGCTGTTATCAGTGCAAGCAAAACTGCTTCTGTTGGCATAAAATATGGCGTGGCAACGTAGACATACTTTTTAGCAGATACTATTGCATGAAAAATTCCCATCATGATTGCGTGCCAATCCGAATCGGGACCGCTTGAAACAATTTGCATAATTTTGTCGCCATTGGCTTTTTTATATGGAAAATATTTTTTATCGCTCAACTCTTCGTGGCTAACAAAATACCAATCGGTCAAAAAAATTGTTTGCAGCGAATTAATTGCATCTCCTTCGATAAGTAAGTGAGTATCACGCCATATACCATATTCTTTATTGCCTTCGATATATCTGTCAGCAATGTTAACTCCACCCATAAAACCTACTGTTCCGTCTATTACAATTATTTTGCGGTGGTTACGGTAATTTATTTTACTTGTCAATTTTGGAAAATGTACAGGTAAAAATGAATATATATCAATTCCGCTATTGCGTAACTCTTTGTAAAACGGCTCTTTAAGTTCCCAACTGCCAACATCATCAACTATTAAACGCACTTCAATGCCTTCTTTGGCTTTCTGTTTTAATATGTTTAAGATAGTGCGCCCTATTTTGTCGTCAGAAAAAATATAATATTCTAAATGAATGAACGATTTAGCATTTTTTAATGCAAAAATAATTGCCTCAAAAGTAACTTGTCCATTATGTAACAGTTTAACGGAGTTCCCCGTAGTAATAACGGCATTACTATTATTCAACAACAAAGTAAGCAATTGACGTTTCTCTTCAAACAAATTGTTATGAAACAACTCCTCTTTTTTTAGACTATCTACTTGTTGGGTCGCTAATGTGGTAAAAATATCTTGATTTTTGAGTACGTTGCGCGCAATAATTTTCTCTTTTCGGAAATTTTGTCCTACAAAAATGAAAAAAATGAAACCTACAACGGGGAGCAACACTAACACTAATATCCAAGAAATAGTTTTTACGGGACTTCGGTTTTCTAAAACAGTATCTACAACGAGATAAATTATTCCTGCAAAATAGATTATGATAACAGAAATTTTGATGATTTCGTATATATAGTGCAACAAATCCATATAAATTATTAATAGTTTTGAAAAAAATTCAGTGTAAAATTATCATTTTTTTCTGAAAAAATAGGTTTTTGATTAATTTTTGGTGCTTCAACTCCTTTTTCAAACCATTTGTTTCCAATAAAAATGCGGGCTTCATCCCAAATATTTTTTTCTAAAAAAAGATTAATTAATGTTGCGCCGCCCTCAACAATCAATGATTGAATTTTATTTTCATATAAATGAGAAAGAATTGTTTCAATGGGATGGATGTCGTGCCTTAATTTCACAAATTCAATTTTTTTAAGGTTTTGTTTTGGATGATATGTAAAAACAATGGTTTGAGTTTCACCGTCAAAGAGAGATAAAGTTGATGGCAGTGTTCCTTGTCGGTCAAGTACTAATCTCAAAGGATTTTGTCCGCACCAATCCCGTACAGTCAACTTTGGGTTATCTTTAATAGCGGTTGTTGAGCCTACCAAAATTGCTTGTTCGCGACTTCTCCATAAATGCACAATTCGCCGTCCTGATTCATCGGTTATCCAATTAGGATGTGCGATGGCATCTGTATCTCTTTCAATATCAATAAATCCATCTTCGGTTTCTGCCCATTTTAGTATAATATAAGGGCGTTTTTTTTCGTGAAAGGTAAAAAATCTACGGTTTAATTCGCGGCACTCTTTTTCAAGAATTCCAACTTCCACATTTACACCATGTGAACGCAGTTTCTCTATTCCTTTTCCAGATACTTTGCTGTTTGTATCAATAGTTCCCACAACAACGTTTGGAATTTTTTCCTCAATAATTCTCAAAACACATGGATTTGTTTTGCCAAAATGAGAGCAAGGCTCAAGGTTTACATAAATAGTTGATTCTTTGAGTAATTCTTTGTTTTTAAGGGTTTCAATGGCAATTACTTCGGCATGTTTTTCTCCCGCCTTACGATGATAACCTTCACCAATTATAATATCATTATAAACTATAACCGCACCAACCAAAGGATTAGGATAGGTTAAACCTTCCGCTTGAGAAGCGAGTTTAAGACAACGAAACATATATTTTTTCATCTGTTTGGGTTTAGCCACGAATTTGTTATTGAATTTATTGAAATACACGAATTTTCATTAAATTATTGAAATTGTTTGTTATTGAACGTATTGAAATATTGAGTCTACCGAAATATAATCATTTGTTTGTGTATCTTTGTTCTACTTTGTGTGTCACTTTGAGACGTGGTACGCCACGTCTTTACACAGAGTTGCACACAGAGATTCTTATTTTTCTTTAAATAATACATTCAATCTCGTAGAATTCATCAAAAAAATAATTGCTAATTTAGGGCGCAAATTTAAGACTTTTTCGTGAAAGAAAAAAAGTACCATATTTTTTTAGCCACGAATTTCACATATCGTCATCCCCTCGTTCATTAAGGTATGGATGGTCAAAAATTGCAGTTGTATCTATTGATACTTCGGGTTGATAAACCGATGGCACTAACCATTGGTGTGTTACTCTTCGTTTTACTCCATCCGCAGAGTAATCATACAGTGTGCTACCACTTAAAACTACTGTATTGTTTATTTTTACCTTTCGTGGCAAATTAAGAGTATTATATTCTACTGTCATACCTTTGTTATCGTCTTTTGTCATTGCACCATTTTGGTTATAACCATATCGAGGTGATGAAGTTATACTCCATTTTGTAAAAAAGTACTCATCAGTGCTTGTGCTTTTATATGTAGATTTATCAACAACTTTATTTATTTGGTTGCCAAAGTAGCTTAATTCTAGGTCATCTGCAAGGATAGATGACATTCCTCGTTCAACATCTTCGGGTGAGAATCTGCTGCTGTAGTGGGCAATGGCTACACTATCCATTTCGGCTGTGTCATTTGGTTTTACAATTAAATTTCTTTTGGTATAACGTTTTAAACTTTCAATATTTCCTTGTTTGTCATACTCAAACTCTTCGTTGTAAAGTCCACTCTTATCAAAAGTATCTCCGCTATGATATGCTTTTGTAAGTCGCGAAAGATTATCATATTCAAAAAAATAACTATCAGTATATCCCGTACCTGCACTGTTTCTCCACTGCATAACTTCAATATTTCCACCGGGTGTATAGTTAAGTTGCTGAGCAAACTCTTGCGTATCAATTGTTTTAAGTCGTGAGCGCACATCATAACTATATTCAACAGGCTCTTTTGTTGCATTTTCAGTAGAATGTAGCCTTCCTGTTTCTTCATAATTATTTTCAGTAATAGTAACAGTGCCCGAATTGTTTAATTTATGTGTTACAATTTTTAACCGTCCCGCATGGTCATATTCATAATTGTAAACCTCATTTATAGATGTATTACCTTTAATATGTATATGCATCTTTTTCAGTGGGTTACCCGTATAATCATAGTGTACATACTCTTTTTCTACGCCTTCTAAGTGGTTGGTAGATTTAGTTTGCACTATCCTTCCAAAACAATCATAATAAAATGCAGAATAAAGATACATATCACTATCGAGCATTGCTGTTGCGCTGCCTGTAAGTAAGCCCTTGTGGGCAACAATATCGTCTATGTTTCCGTACATTTTATTAAAATCTTCGAGAGTATTGTCATACAACAACGAAGTTTTGATGCCGGATATTGCATCGATGTCAAGAAAAGTGTAATTATCATAATAATTAGCGTTTGACACCCCGTATCCAAAAACGTTGTTCGTCCAAAAATATCGGGAATAGAAAAAAACCATTTAGAACTGTCTCTTAGAGGTTTAATTACCAAACAAATAGGTTATAGTAAGTGAAAAGCCTTTGTTTTTCATGGATATATCCTCATCCATCATATCCAAAGTGCTTTTATTGTACAAATTAACAAGTCCAATACTATAACTTAAAGTTGTCTGAATGTTGCCAAATTGAACACCTGTGCCGAAATTAAGACCAAAATCGAATGCGTTAACTTGATCTTCACCACTTCCCATTTTAATTTTATTGTCAAGGCTTGTTTTTTCGTCAATAATCACTTCATCATTAAATTTCATTAAAATTGATGATTCACTTTTTGACTGACCTCCAAGCCCATAACCAAAATAAGGTCCAATCTGCAACAAAAGTTTTGCACCGCTTAAATCTAATTTGTAAATTGCGAGGATAGGAACTTGAATATAATTCAAATTCGTTTTGCCTTTTGATTGAATTTTGGTATAAATTCCTTCCTCCCTTGCTTCATAATCAGAGTCTATTTTCCAACCTTGAGTAGCAAATAAAATGCCTGATTGGACTGAAAAAGCATTGTTCAGTTCAAAGCCGCCAACAACACCGATTTGAAATCCGGGTTTCATTTTTGGGTTGATGGAATTATCTAGTTCTTCATCGCCTGATGGAAAATTGAAGTTCACGTTGGTAAGGCTAAAACCTGCACGTGCTCCAATTTTAAATTGCGCCTGCGATAAGCATGTCGCTAAAACGACCGCTAATAATAAAACTATAATTCTTGTCCTCATCTTTTTAAATTTTTAATTAATAATACACAAAGTTAATACTATTTTTTTAATAAAATAAATAAAACAAATTTTCTGTTAAAAAAAGTTCAGAAAGTTCACAAAGTTTGTAACCACTAACCGCTAACCGCTAATCAATAACCACTAACCGCTAACCACTAACCACTAACTACCTCTCTGCCTCAAAGCAATAGGCATACATATCGCTCAGTGCAATAACTTTTGCAGGTTGGTCATCTTTTGCGGGTAGTACATACACTGCATTTGTTCTAAATCTTGCGCCTTCTCCCTCGCCGAGTAAACCAGCATCGATACGCCATAACATTTTGCCCGTGCTCGCCTCAATTGCAAAAAGCCGCCCACCACCCGAACCACCAACCATATAAACAACGCCGTTTAGATAACTCATACGGCTGCAGGTGCCCGCGGTTTTTACACTCCAAAGAATATTGCCCGTTTCTGCTTCTAAAGCGTAGGCGTATGTATCTTCGCAGTTTGCTATGACTTTGCCTTCTTCTAAAATAATACCCGCACTTTCAAAGTTGCCATTAAATTCTCTTTTCCATAATTGTTTACCCGTTTCTAAATCATGGCATACAATACTAGTGGAAATCGCTCCGTATATTTTATTGTTTACAATAATAGGCTCATAATAAAGCCCATTTGATGGTTTTGGAGGTAAAATCAAAATTTTATCCCATATCCATTCATAAGTTTCTGTATCATACAGTCCAAAATAAGGTTGAGTGACCCAGTCGGGCAGATTTTCACAATAGGTTACAACTAAAAGATTTTTTTGATTGGGTACTTGGGTGACATGATAAATACCTCTAACACAATCAGGGTGTTCAAAGGCTAAATTTGCTTTAAGAAATTCAGATAACACCCCAGTTTGCATATCTCCTTTGAAAGCAATAAATTCATTATACCCATCACTATTAATGACCTCAGCATAAGAAAAAAAATATTTGTCGAATGAACCTATTCTCACATCAAAACTTCTATCACGTTTTTCGCGCCATTTAGAGGTTCCATTATCCAAATTGATACCATAACTCCAACTTCCCCATTGAAAAGTAAGTATGTTATTATACTGATGATAAAAACGGATATACAAATCAGAAAATTTTGGTTCAAATTGATCGTCCCAACTCCAAATCGTTTTTCCTATATCCGTATCAATTAAGGTAAATTTGTTTACATTTTTATCACCATTTGTAGTAGATATCAATACATTTCCCATATAATATACAGGAGGAAAAACAAAGCCATTTGAAACAGGTTCCTTTTCATGCAAACTTGTTTTCCAAAGAAAGGGGGTGGCAATAACCACCCCCATATCATCAACTCTTTGGAATACTTCATCATTTTTCATTTCATTACAGGAATATAAACAAAACTGCAATGAAAATAACAATAAAAAACAATTTTTCATATTCACTTTCTTCTTTAAGGTGTTTTCCTTTCAGTACGGAAAAAGTCTCCCTGTTGTTTATCAAAAATCGCGTTCATAGTATTTTTCGTACCGTCACTAGTTTGCCCGTTCTTATTTATACTATACGTCATATTTTTGAGTTCCATGTGGTTGGCATGGTCAATAACGTAACGGTTTCCTGAGGGGACACCTTTCAATTCCTGTGCATAAGTTGGAAGTAAGCCGTCAGTTTTGTATGTAACAGTAACCCAAGTAGTAACAGGGGTATGTATCCAACAATCACAACATCCCGTTTGCCCAGTTGGTAGCTTAGGTTTGGTTTGTCCGCCGGGTCCAGTAGGACAAGGAACCCACTGCGAATTAGTTGTAGTCTGTTGTTCTAAGCGGCTAGCTTTAATCAGGCTGCACCAAATAGATTGACTATCGTCAAGCCAATCTCTGCCTTGTTTCCATTTAAATGCTAATGGTATTGTAAAAATTCCCCCCAAATAAAATATATATTTAGCGTTATAAAATGACCTTAAAATGCTAACATTTCCAGCCATTTTGGCATCACCAGGATTACCTGATGAGCCGGCACCATGTATCATTGAACCAATCATTCTCCAATGTACAGGACTTGTTTCTTCAGCAATAATTGATATTTTATGCGTTGCGGAAGAATAATTATTCAGATTGTTCATTGCGTTACTCCCTTCTTTAAGGTCGTTGTTTGTAGCTTGGCTAAAATAATTTTTTATTGTATTTAAATTATTTTGTATAATAGCTACAGACAGAGTACCTGCCAATATAGTTATTGGTGCCCATACAGGGTCCACAGATGGACCTGCTGTCAATTTAGCCACAGCATTAGCAATTACAGAAACTGCGTTTCCATTCAGAACATTGGCTGAAATAGGAGCACCATAATTAGGTGATGCAATTGTGATAAAACCACCAAATCTTTTATCGTTTGTTGTATTTCTATCAACTTCACGGATTACAACACCTCCCATGCTATGACCAATACCAATATTTGTTGCGGCGGTATTAGTCCATGCGTTTTTTAACTGCGTTGCTGCTGGCGAAAGTCCATTTGCATAATTATAGGTTGGGCGCGCACTAAATATTTTTCTTTCATTTTGAAAAATATTTGCGTAGTGCTGCCACGATGAAGCGTCACCGCCTAATCCATGCACCCAAACTACGTTCCTGTTCTGCGAAAACATCGTTATTTTCGATATTAATAACAGGATTAGAATAATAAAAAAACTTGCTTTACTTTTCATAATACAAATTAATTAAGGTTAAAAATATAGTTCTCAATTTTTGTAGATGTAATCTGCAAAACTTCAGCTCCAGATGGCATTTCTAAAACTGTTTCAGTTCGGGTAGCGTTCATTAAATGCGCTCCTTCTGTTTCGTAACCGAAAAACATTGTCGATGTAATTTTTTCATTCTCATCGTAAATTGTATACGCTACCATCTTGTTTATGTTTCTGTCAATAATTGTTACAATTGCGCCAGTAGCCTGATGCATTATATCACAAAGATTTTGACGGACAGAAACAATTTGGTCGTCGTATTCAACAAACATTCCTCTGGTTCGTGCTTCTTCAATAGTATTTTCAATCGTTTGTCCCCAAATATTGCTTTGCAAATTTGCATATTTTTGCGCTGCATCTTGGTTACTTGATTGTTTAATTTGCTCAGCCCATTCGACCATCTTTTCTGATTGGAAATTTTCAGTGGCGAGCATTCTCCTACTACCGTCATAAAAAGTAACAGTATTACCAATTATTTCGGTTCTTTTTGTCTGAGGCACATCACTTGGCTCAATTTCGTGCGGAATATTAATTTTTCGCTCAAAATCCATTTCTTCTATTGCCATGTTTATAGTGCCGTCTGGCATTATGTACACTTCTACTCTCTGTTTTTCCTCGCTTGGATTTAGATGTGCGAGGTCTATTTCAGTAAGTTCATCAAAATCGTAATAATATATTTGATATGTAGTCATTTCATACGATAATGATAGCAAAGCTCCGCCGGATTTTAATCCAATAGATAATTCATTTAAGTCATCTAAGGAATTCAGTCTCTCGGTTTCGCTTTTACATCCTGTAATAATAATTGTTGCTAACAAGATAAATGTCAAACTCAATTTTGTTATTTTTGACATCGATTCAAATTTTTTCATAAATTTGCCCATACCCTTGGGACTTTATTTTGCATCTGGTACGCTATATTAAAAACTATTCCGTTTTTACAAGATTTCCTTGCTTGTATTGCTGGTTTCCATACCGTTCGGTATGTTAAAAGCCCATCCTTTCCAAAAGAACTTTTTTCACACAAACTTGATGACTTGTTTGCCGAATGTCACTTTTCCACGTTCTGTATCGTTCCGCACCCTAAGGCACACTCCACATGGAGTTTTTATGAAAACAAGTAAACTATGATGGCACTGTTGTTGTCCGTTGTTTCCTGCTTTTTATCATAAAAGGTATTTTCCTTTCCGTTTCCAAAAAACTAAGTTTTCTCTACTTTTTTTATTCTTGTTCAACAATTTGTCAAATATATTTTTTAAAACATTTAGCAATTGGCTCTATTTTATATTTTTCGCACGTTTATTCGTGCATTTGCTTTGTTTGGGGTTTGCCTTTTTTGCGGCAGCCTTGCAAACGATGCCTTTCTTTTTCCTTACAAACATCAAGCGTAATCGCTATTTTGTCTGTTTTAATCCTCTTCAAATAATTCTGCAAATTAAGAACATTATTTTTTAATACACAATTTTTTTTGTGTTTTTTGATGAAAAAATAATAAATTCATCAATTTTTTTC
>Ga0099364_10001963_pt1 | contig 33189 bp, 32 predicted proteins | sample TergutTh196P3_FD_73070 | JGI IMG/M metagenome (GOLD analysis project Ga0099364, IMG submission 73070) | Microcerotermes parvus P3 segment gut microbial communities from Pointe-Noire, Republic of the Congo - Th196 P3 | ecosystem: Host-associated > Arthropoda: Insects > Digestive system > Gut ... | reverse complement strand
TACTAACTCCATTTCTTGTTCTGTTTGAATATTATTTGTTGTTCTCATTGCATTAACCTCCATTTATTTTTTTCTTATGGAGATTATTGACATTTACACGGGTGGTTATACAGACTCGATTATTCGGTATCTTGTCGTTGATTGACTGGATAACCATTATGAAAAAAACCCGTATGTGGAATTTCGAGAAGGTCATGCTGACATTACAGACGGTTGGTCCCGGCAAAGGTTCGGAAGCTCTTTCTGATGGAGAAGTGTCAAATAACCAAGGCTCTCATAATGGAACAGTTACACCGATTACGACACCCACCGCGCCGAGTCAAGCAACACAAAAAGCAAAAGAGGTCGGGAATCTGCTTACAGATGCAAGCAAAGGTGCTTTGGGGTTCTTGAAAGTTTTTGCAAAAAATCCGATAGGGGCAATGCTCGAAACGAGTCTCGGTTTTAAGGAGAGTATCATTTTTGCCGTTGCACAGGCACTTGGTCTTGCCTTGACACTCCTTGTTTTGACTTTTAGGGGGTGGAATTCACCTATTGTCGGTTTATTGTTTGTCGTATATGGCAATGTCGGGGGCGGCTCGTCAAGATTTGCGTTATTCTTTCAAGCAATATTCATATGCGCTATTCTTCTTGTAATACTTACTGCCGTTACATTGTTTTTCGGCAAGGTAGTATTTAAGGGAACTTTCGATGGCTCAAGTGGTATCAAAAAACTCATTGGCTACATACTAACGGCGCAAATACCGCTAACTTTTACGTTGGTTGTATCTATCATCGTTGGTCTGATAGCACCGCCTTTAGTGGTTGCATTGGTTGCGATGGGAGTTGTAGCCGCTATAGTGTTGGGACCATCCGTTTTTTCGTCTGTGTTCGGTTTAACAGAAAACCAGTCAGCGTATGCCACAATATCTACCTACTCCGTGCAAATATTGGTGTTCTTGCTGATTGTGCTTCTTGCAGGTTAATCATCAGCAGAAGAGCAAAATTCCCATTTTCACTTTGCGAGGGGGGACAAAAAATATATAATCAAATTCAAAGGAGAAATAAGATGAAAAGAACAATCAGCATTATTTTAGCAATGGTTATGGTTTTATCCATGGCAACAATTTCTGTGGGGGCAGAAAATAGTATTATGGACACGGCAAAAAATCTGGCACTAAATAAATCTGAAACGGTGTATTTAGGAGACAACCCAGTTGTTTTTAGACTAAATATCCCCGCTAATGGGAAAATAATAGTGTCTCTTTATTCAAGAGCAGAGTATACCGGTTTGCAAGTTTTTAATAACGGTGGGTCTGAATTAAAATCAAACAAAACGGAGAGTTCTGTGGGAGAATGGAGTTGGCCTGGTTACTACTTCAGTAAAATATCCTCCCAGGCCACTACTCTCCTATGGAATAACTTCAGCCAACAAGCAAGGGGGACAGCCGAATATAACGTGCAAAAAGGCATGAATTATGCAAGAATAGTTAGTCGTGATGTCCAAGGCGAATGTACAATTAAAGTAACTTTTGCCCCCAACAGGGGCGCAACTGACGCTATAATGACTGCCACTCTAAGGCGTGGCGAGCAATTGAGGTTAGGCGCGGATTTAACCCCTGCTAACTCAAAAGATAGAATTGCATGGAAATCAAGCAATAGGGGAGCGGTTACGGTATCATCTAACGGTGCAGTAAGAGCTGTTGCACGAGGTAACGCCGACATCATTGCTGTGGTTAATGGCATAGAATTGAAAATACGAGTTAAGGTAATCGATTGAGCCTTTTGATTTTAAAGGGTTCAAATGATTTTGGCTGAATATAACATAAAATCACCCTTTTTACTTTGCAAATGGACAAAAAACGTATACTCAAATTAATTCAAGGAGAAAGAAAAATGTACAATCAAGTTCTTAATTTTATTAAAGCAAAGCCATTTTTTATTGCGGCACCTATTTTGATTTTAATGTTTATTTTATTGCTGACAAGTTGTAGCAGTACGGCTATTCCCGAGGGGCATTATGTATATGTCAAAGATACATCAACGAATAATGACCCGGCAGCAATGTTTGGTACAAGATTGGCATGGCTTACGGTGGCGGGGACGGGCAATTCCTTCACTGTCAAAGGTAATACAATAACCAATAATATGGGCTTTGAAACTGCATATACCATAGAAAGCGGTCATCTCAAAATTATAGCCGCAGCAGCAGGAAGAGCCGTGACGTTTAGTTATGAAAGAAAAGGAGATTATATTTACATAGACGGTATAGAATATGTCTTAGAATCAAGCAAACAAGCCAACGCCACTCTTGCTTCTCAATTGCCGCCCGATAATAAAGAAACGACACCTCCGAGTGTCGCCGCCAATAACTCCGTTGTGACAGAACAACCGCCTGAACCTGAGCCGGCGTTTTTAGACCTAAATTTGCCTATTATCGCAAAAGAGAATGTGTTATCTCTTAATCGTTATCAGGGATACCGGATTACAGCAGACTCTGTATTGCAAAAAAACAATTCTTCGCGTGAGTGGCAATGGACAGACATAGACACCGATGTGCGTTCTATAGAATACGCCGGTGCAACCGTTCTTTACATAAAAAACGATAATTCTTTATGGGGATTCGGCAGCAACAGAAATGGAATGCTCGGAGATGGAACGGGCGTTGACAGCGAAACCCCTATCAAAATATTAGATGATGTGGCACGAGTTGCTAATTTTGTGAACTCGAATCCGAACGATAGCGGTTTTCGTGCTGTCAAGACAGACAAAACTATTTGGAAGTGGGGAAACAACACTGATTATGCCCCGGTATTAGTAGCGGATGATATGATTAATTGTTTTTATAATTATACCCAAGCACTTTTGCACGCTTCTAATGGACTTATAATGTCCAGCTTTGATAATTCGATTTTAGATAAGCCCGGTGTTCCGGTGTATCAAGCCTATGTAACGTTTGGTTATTCATGTTGGATTGACCAAGACAGAACTCTTTGGAGTTGGAGTAATGCCGGAACAAGCAACGCTACTGACGTTAAAATCTCTGAAGATGTTGACAGGTTTTATTTTAATAATCACCATTTGTTTATTATTAAATCAGACGGTTCTTTATGGGGATTGGGTGATAACACAGCCGGACAGTTAGGCGATGGGACAAAAGTGCCGCGCAAAGAAGAAGCTGTTAAAATTGCAGATGGTGTAGAATGGGCAGGAACGTATAAATTTTTAAAAACCAATGGCGAATTATGGACATGGGACTCAAATAAACCTACACCCGAAAGAGTAGCTACTAACGTTGCAGAGGTATATGATAATGCTCTATTGTTGAAAAATGGCAGATACGTTAGCGATTTTAAAAAATGGGTTACAGCAGATTCTACAGCAAAACGCGGCTATGAAATTGAAGGATTTAAAATTCCCGAAACAAAAGTTTTCCCATAAAAATCGTTGAAAGGACTACGGTTCAACCAAAAACACCGCCCGACAAAAACTGCCGGGCGGTGTAGCTGTTATAATTTTAAATCCGTCCGCGTAAGCGGACACAATAATTGTCAATTGTCAATTGTACATTGTCAATTGCCCGTCCGTTTACATCGTTGGCAAATCACTACCCCCCTCTAATTTCAACATCACTATAATAATAGCTCAAAATTTCAAGAGCTGTTTTGCCGTTTTCTGCCATGTGGTTTGCGCCGAACTGGCTTAGGCCTACGCCGTGGCCGAAACCTTTTGTTTCAAATGAGAACACGTTTGAACTCAGCGTTACCTTGAATGCCGGCGAGCGTAGGTTTAAAATCCGCCAGATGTCGCCGCCTGAAAACGTGGTTTCTCCTATATCCGCGCTCTCGACATAGCCTGCGGCGTTGACTTTGGGGGCGGTGAACCAGTCGTCGGGGCTTTCGGGAATTTGCATAGAGCGGTCGTGGTCTAAAAACGCGACTAACACGCGGTCTAAGGCGAATTCATTTATGCAAAGATAATCCGGGTGTAATGTGTCCCACTCGCTGTTGACACTTTTTAAATAGGGAAAGTCTTGTCCCCAAACGCCGCCGGGCGTGTTTGTTACACCGCTTGAGACGTTATGATAAACCGCGTTAATCGGCTCGTCAGCGTAGAGAATGACGTGCTTCGCCCCAAACTCGGCGGCTGTTTTTATCTTATCGTAATAGCGTTCGTAATCGTCTTTGTAAAATTCTCGCGCTTTGTCTGGCGAATAGTAGGGTTGAAAAACTCTTGCATCGTCAGTGAGATTCGCACCACCAATTACATCAACAAAATCAGGAAATATGGAATTATTCTTTATAAACCGCAACGCATATGTGTGTGCGGCAACGGCTTGCGCCTTGAGGGCTTCAATGTGATAGTCAGGCGGAATTTGCGCAAAGAGACAGCCGATGAGATAGTCGGTGACAGAAAGCGTCACAACCTCGTCGGTTTCTGTTATTTTAAGGGTAAAGTGTGCAGGGCTCTCGAAATTCTGCTCAAGCGACATTTTGCCGTGAGCAAACGGAACAGAAAATAAAAGCGCGCAAAAGAGAACTAAAGTCAATGCGACATTTTTCAACACATTTATCTCCCTTCAGAAACATAGTTGTATAGCCAAAATAAATTTTAAACGGAAAGGCTATATGTCTTGCAAAAGTTTGAAATCTGTGTTATACTATATGCAGACAACCTTTAAATTTATTCCGAAAGGCGTTACATCATGAAAACAAACAAGCGAATATTGCTCATTTCCCTCATACTGTTAAGCGCGATTTTTATTTTGGTTCGCTATCTTCAGTGTCTCTATTCAATTGATTTCGACACCGGGTTTTATTACGGCGACGGTGGCTTATTAGGTGCGGCGGTCTATATTTTGATTTTGGTGGTATTGTCTTTCTTCTGGATTTTAGCGTTGGTGCTGAAGAAAAACAAAACGTATTTTTTCACCAAGCGAATGAAAAAAATAACCCCTTTCGAGACCACCATGCTCAGTTTGTTTATGTTAGCGAGCGGCGCGGTGTATACTCATAAAGCGATTGTGTGTTATCTCGAAAGATTCGATGCGTTTGAGCTAACTTTTCTTTCAATCGGCGCGGTGGGATTTTTTGCGATTGGGGCGATGTTGCCGATTATAAGGCGAATAACCCCGGCTATAGGTTTCGCTATGGCTTTACCTGCCACGATGTATATTTTGCGAGCGGTAAACATATTTATGCACAACTTAGTAATTATAAACGTGTCTGACAAACTAATCACTCTTTTAATCGATTTGGCGTTAGGGGTAATATATTTTGCGTTAGGGCGCGTGTTCTCGCGAAATGAAACCAATTTTTCAAGGGTGAAAATTTGCGGATTAGGACTTTTCGCTTTAGTTTTGATTATAGGCGATGCCGGCGGCAAGGTGTTATTCTGGCTCGCAGAAGCAGAAACTTTAGCGCGAAGCTTAGCAGTCATGCAAATAACAATGCCAACCCCCGCCTTCATGATGGACGGCGCAACGTTGGCGGCAGTGCTTTATCTTTTAGGGAAGAAAGGGGAAAGTAAATCATGACTAAAAAAGCAACATCAATGAGACAAATATTTAACATCTTCAAACCGGAGGCGTTGAAAAAAGAGCAACGAGATTTTTATCAAGAAACCGCCATTGCAAGGGGTAGCAGTTCCTACGAATTCTATGACAACTTATATAGTCAGATAACTATGTCTGATAGTTGTTGTGCGCGCTTATTGGTTATCGGTCACGTGGGATGTGGAAAGTCAACTGAATTACAAATGCTTATGGCAAAGCTTGACGACAACAACTTTAAATCTATCTGCATAATAGCTCCGGATGATTTAAATGGGTTTAACTTCAGCTATATTGATATTTTTATGCTGATTGTAGAGCGTGTCTTAAAATACGCTAAAGAAAACGAACTTGATATTGACCATAGACTTTTATCGGCTTTTTACAAATCGCTTTCGACCAAAACAATCACTGAAAACTGGGGAGTTAAGGGGGAAATTGACGTTGGCATTTTCATGGGATTTATCGCGAAAATCACCGCATCTCTAAAAATAGCATCCGGTATTAAAGAAGAGTTATACAGTGAGTTTGAGCCGAAAATGAACGCTATTAAAAATACCCTTAATGCTCTAATTGAGAATTTGAACGAGCAGTTAGAACAGCCTTTGGTTATAATAATAGACGAGCTTGAAAAATGCAATATAGAACGTGTGAGAAAATTGTTTGTCGAAGACTTTGGCTCATTTTTAGGGCTAAAAGCGCATATTGTTGTCACCTGCCCGTTGTCTATCTATCGCTCTATAGACGGTGCCACTTTAAGAGGATATTTTAGCGCGCCCTCTGTAATGCCGATGATTAAAACACATGACAAAGAACAAAATCCCCACGCTGAAGGGATTCACGTTATACGCGAAATGATTTTAAAAAGGGTAGATGAAAGTTATTTCGAGGATAGTGTTTTAGAAAAAATCATTGAAAAAAGCGGCGGAAGTTTGCGCGACACAAACTATTTAATTTCAAACAGTGCGTTTGAAACCTACATGCGTAAAAGAGAAAAAATAAGCATGGAAGCATTAGACTTTACTATAAAAAATTTTACAAATGAGGTTTATATGAGAATCCCTGTAAATCTTTTGCCCTTAGTAAATTCGATTTACAACGGAAATCATGACCCCAAGCAAGATGAGTTAGTCCCCGACTTATTATATTGTGGGGCGGTTTTTGAATATAACGGCGAGCGTTGGATAGATTTACACCCACTTGTTCGTGACTATATTGACAAAAAAAGCGGAGGTGTTCAATGTTAGTAGCCGTTGATGAACAAAAAATTGAACGGCTGTGCCAAAGGCTTGCACTACAACAGGCAAACGCTTTCTTCTGTGTGGTGGCTAACGCCATGCCTTTGCAAAAGAAAATCGCCGAAGAAATCAGCTCTCGACTTCCAGAGGGCGAGACGCAGATTATTGATTTTGGAGATAACATGCGTTTTTCGTGCGCTTATTTAAGAGAGCATATGAAAAAAACGACAAAACATTTGCTTTTGGTTAACTTTAATTTGGGTTGCGGTGATATGGAAGAGGTTGAGTTTTTGCAGGCTATAAATTTAAGTCGTGATGCTTTGGCAGAATTGCCTTGTGCTTTGGTTTTTATAATGCCGTCATATTTTCGCATAGAACTCGCGCGCCGCGCCCCTGATTTCAACTCGTTTTTTTGTTATCATGTCGAATTTGTCACAGATACAACAAACGCCCCCTCTGCCAAAATTGACTATGAAAATTCATACAGCGAAACTAATCGAGAATTACTTAATTATTATTTAGACGGATACGCTAAAGTAAAAGACATGGGTACTCAAAAAGAGTTTGAAACGCTCTTAAAAATATTAACTCTGAATACAGATTTACGGGTTTTACACTCAATTGATTTAAAACGTTTTTATAAAAGATTTAATGAATTATTGCCGAAATATAAAAGCGAGTCTGAAAATTCAGCTTCTGATATAGCAAAGATATATAACGGGCAGGGCGAATATGCAAAAGCGTTAGAGTTTTACGAAAAAGTTTTGGAAATTAACGAAAAGACTTTTGGCAAAGAACACCCGGAAACCGCCACAATCTATAACAATATGGCAGCCGTTTATGTTGAGATGGGTGACTATGCAAAAGCGTTTGAACTTTACGAAAAAACTTTAAAGATTGACGAGAAAGTTTTTGGCAAAGAACACCAAAAAACCGCCACAACCTATAACAATATGGCGGTAGTTTATGACAATCAAGGCGACTACGTCAAGGCGCTTGAGTTTCACGAAAAAGCTTCGGAAATTCAAGAAAAGAGTTTAGGCAAAGAACATCCGGAGACCGCCACAACCTATAACAATATGGCGGCAATTTATAACAATCAAGGCGATGATGCTAAGGCGATTAGCTTTTGCGAAAAAGCTTTGGCAATTTATGAAAGGGTTTTGGGTAAAGAACACCCTAACACCGCCACGCTCTATGGCAATATGGCATTGCTTTATGACAAACAAGGCAACTATGCAAAGGCGTTGAAATTTTACGAAAAAGCTTTAAAAATTCGCGAAAGGGTTTTAGGCAAAGAACACCCGTACACCGCTGATTCTGCCGCGAACTTAGAATATATTAAGAGCCATTTACACTCATAGAAACATCAAACGCTTTAACACTGTGTGTCAGCGCGCCTATGCTTATTATGTCTACCCCTGTTTTTGCTGTTTGTGTGATGTTTTCTTCTGTTATATTGCCTGATGCTTCTAAAATGGCGCGGTTGTTTGTGAGTTTCACTGCTTGTTTCATCTGCTCTATGCTCATGTTGTCTAACATAATTAGTTTAACGCCTACTTCTAACGCCTCTTGCAACTCGTCAAAATTGCGGACTTCAACCTCTATATTTACTGTATGCCCGATTTTTTGCCTTAACGCGTTTACTGCCCCACTAATGCCGCCGTAAGCATCTGTGTGATTGTCTTTAAGCATAACCGCATCTGACAGCCCAAAGCGGTGGTTAAAACCGCCGCCTGCAAGAACGGCGTACTTTTGCAACCTTCTCAGCCCGGGCAGGGTTTTTCTCGTGTCGACCACTTTAGCTTTGGTGTCTTTTATCAATTCCACACATCGCGCCGTGGCTGTAGAAATTCCACTCATATGCTGAAGAAAGTTCAACGCTGTGCGCTCCCCCTTTAAAAGAGCTGAAGTTGTTCCCTCAAAATTTGAAATGGCATCCCCTTTTTTCACCCTGTCACCGTCTTTAAAAAGAGGAAAGGCGCGAAAATGTGTGTCTAACAGCTCAAAAACCCTATGTGCAACCGAAATTCCCGAAACAACGCCGTCTGATTTGGCAACGAAAAACGCGCGTGTTTGCTCATCGCCACCGTTTAACAAGTCGGTGGTGATGTCAATATATCCGATGTCTTCTGCTAAGGCGGTTTTAATTATTTCGTCAAGATAAAAATTCGGCAACATGCTATTTTCCCTCTCGTTTAATTTCTTTTTCTATAATTTCATTGAGAATAAGCTTAGCGATAAGTGCTAACGATTTTGTTTCAATCAGCTCGGGTGTCAGTTCATAATCGCCTGTTTCGAGGATTGTGTTGATTTCATTTACTCGTGGCAGTTCTTTTTTGCAGACGTTGGGGTCGGGGATTACGAAAAACGCCTTTTGCATGATTGCCCTAAGCTCTGTGCGCAAGCCGCGCGGAAAGTCTTTTTCTTTGCCGCCCGAGATGTTGTCACAGGTAATGTCGCCGCTTTCAAGGCTTTGTGCGTTTATGTCGATAGCGATAAGACGGGAAAAAACCAACGCTTCTAACAGTGAGTTGCTTGCTAATCGGTTTTTGCCGTGAATCCCTGTGTATGAACATTCGCCTGCCGCATACAGACCGTCAACGGTGGTTCTTCCGTTTTGGTTCACCGAAATTCCACCCATTAAATAATGCTGGCACGGGTAGACCGGAACCGGCTCTTTAGTCATGTCATAGCCCATTTCTTTAAGCCGCCGTTCAATCATGGGAAACCTTGTTTTTATAAATTCGCTGTCGCGGTGTGAAATATCAAGATAAAATTGCTTGCTTGCCGTGCGCAATTCCTCTTGAAACATACAGCGACAAATCACATCTCGTGGGGCTAATTCGGCGCGTTCGTCATATTCAGGCATGAACCTTTTCATATGCACGTTTAACAGCTTTGCCCCCTCACCGCGCACAGACTCTGATATTAAAAATCGCTCTCGCGCTTCACCGGCAAAGGCTGTAGGGTGAAACTGAATAAGTGACAAGTTTTCAACAGCCGCCCCCATGTTATAGGCGAAATAAATCCCGTCGCCTGTGGCTGTAGCCGAGTTTGTGGTGTAATCATAAATTCTTCCTATTCCGCCTGTTGCAAGAACACAGGTTTTTGTGGTATAATAATAGTGCGCCCCGTCAATATAAACATCTGCCGCGAAACCGGTGTCTTTTTTAGTCAGGTTGACAAGTTGGGCGTTTTCAAGAAGTTTTATGTTGGCTCTCTCTTTGATTTTTTTGAGTAATGTCGAGACAATCTCGAGACCTGTGCTGTCTTTTGAATGGACTATTCTGCGCCGTGAGTGCCCGCCCTCTAAGGTTAGTGCTATGCTGCCATCGTCTTTCTTGTCAAAGTTGACCCCTAATTTTATGAGATTTTCAATCTCAACGGGGCCTCTCTTTGCTAAAATTTTAAGGTTTTCTATGTTGTTTTCATAGCCGCCGGCAATCAAACTGTCTTCTATATGAAGGGTGTAGTCGTCATGAACTTTGTCGATAACGGCGGCTACTCCACCTTGCGCCAACGCGGAATTACAAACCATAGGCTCTTTCTTAGAAAGAACTAACACTTTAAACCGCGACTCAAGTTCAAGCGCGGTGTAAAGCCCTGCTACACCTGTTCCAACAACAATAACATCAACTTGAGCTTTATCGGACGTTGAAATTTCCATATTTAAAGTACGCCCCTTTATTAAATTGAAAGGTTAATTTTTATGAACACAAATCATCACCAAAACGAAATGCCGACTTTGTCAATTGTTGCCGCCGCTGACACCGGCGAATATGATGCCGATGTGTCTGTTGACGAGCTTGAAGAATTGGCGCAAACAGCAGGAAGCCGCGTTGTCGCAAAGGTTGTTCAAAAGCTTGAACGCCCGTTAGCTTCAACCTATTTGGGGCAAGGCAAAATCGAAGAAATTGCCGAACTTTGCGAACAATTTGAGGTTGAGCTTGTCGTTTTTGACGATGAGTTGTCAAGCAGTCAAATCAGAAACATTGAGCGGCTTATAGGCGAGAAAAAGCAAGTAAGGGTGATTGACCGCACTATGCTGATTCTCGATATATTCGCCGCGCGCGCTGTGTCGGGTGAGGGCAAGCTTCAAGTTGAATTGGCGCAACTTAAATATCGGCTTCCTCGTCTTTCGGGAATGGGTACAGCGTTAAGCCGTTTAGGCGGTGGGATTGGAACCCGCGGCCCGGGCGAGACCCAGCTTGAAACCGACCGTCGCCATATTCGCCGCCGCATTTCAAAACTTTCAAACGAGCTGAAAGAGCTTCAAAGTCGCCGTGACTTCATGCGTTCACGCCGCAAAAAAGACAGAGTTTTAACAGGCGCGATTGTCGGTTACACCAACGCAGGGAAATCCACACTATTGAATAAATTAACCAACGCCGGTGTTTTAGAGCAAGACAAGCTTTTCGTCACCTTAGACCTTACCTCACGCGCCGTAACACTACCCGATGGCAGAGAGCTGTTGCTGATTGACACGGTGGGACTTATAAGGCGACTACCTCACCATTTGGTAGAGGCTTTTAAATCCACCCTCGAAGAAGCCAAAAACGCCGATATAATCCTTCATTTAGCCGATGCCTCTGATGAACAAGTTTATGAAAAAACCAAAACCACAGAAAAAATCCTGTCAGAATTAGGCTGCGGAGGAATCCCCATCGTAACCATACTTAACAAATGCGACCGGCGAGCCGCCGATGGCAGTTGGCGCGCCGCCGGAGAAACCGCTGAAACCGCCGGCGCACCGCTTGAAATCAGCGCGAAAACGGGTTACGGGCTTGAACGTATGTTAGAAGTTCTTGCGAAAACGCTTCCCGAGACAGCAAAGCGCGTGACATTGCTAATCCCGTATGCTCAAGCAGGGCTTACGTCAAAAATCCGCGAAAACGGCATAATCTATTCAGAAGAATTTCTAAGCGACGGCATAAAAGTTAATGCTTTGGTAGACGTGGTAGTTCTCAACGGGTTGCAGTTGGGGGATAAGAACTAAATTTAGTATAGCACAATCACACCGCGTTGTCAACCGCGCCATCATCTAAAAAGTCGTCTAAAAAGTTTTATTAAAAACTTGACAAAATCGAAAAATTATGTTAAAATATTAAAGTATTCTTATTTTTATTTGTTGGAGGGCTTATGTCTGTTATGGAAAGAATGTCGCTTGGTGCTATATCTATGAAATACCCAAAAAAATGGGTGATAGCCGTCAATGTGGCTTGGGAAGAAAACAGGCTATGCGGAGAGGTCTATAAGATATTAGAAGATTCCAAAGAAGCGATTAGGATTGAAAAAGAGTTAGACAATAAAGGGGAAATGGGCAGAGTGGCGGCTGTAGAAGGATATGACGACACCCCTCGGATAGGGGGACTGTTTGTTGTATGACACCAATAAAGATAAATTTTGAAACCGATGAACGCGGACGGGTGGATTTTGAAGCAGACGTAACAACTTTTGACAGTAAATCTCTAAGACCGATAAAATTTAAATTAGACACCGCATCCGATTTTACGACACTCAGCGATGAAGCTTTAGAGAGGTTAGGGTATACAGAAGAATTACTGCTCAACGAATGTAATGACATTACACATAAAGCTATTACGGGAGCCGGAGAAATACCGCTGCGCCACATAGACAATGTGTCAATTAAATTTGGAGACAGAGAAATACAGCACGCACGAGTATTTTTCATGCTTAAAAAAGATTTGGACATAAAAATCAGACAAGCTATAGACAAAGGTGAAATTAAACAGCCCAAACTAAACACATTGTTGGGCAGTGACTTAATGAAGCACTTTAATTTCACAGTAAATTACGACGACTTAGAACTAACTTTATGGAAAACGACCAGAACCCCTAAGTTGTCACAAGGTGAAAAACCGATACAGATTTATTCGGTTGAGAAAGATTGAAAATTTTAGCGCCATCGTCTAAAAAATTTTATTAAAAACTTGACAAAATTGAAAAATCATGCTAAAAGATAAAAGCGCACTGCTTTTTTGCGGCGCGCTCTTTCGTTAGTTACCTCAGCCCTGTCTTCAAGCATCTGTTATATGAAGATAATCTTTTAAGCCCTGTTGCAATATTTGTGAAAAAGGGGCGTTTGCCCTTTCGGCTTTATGATTTAGCCACGCAGGGATAGAGAGAGTTTTTCTTATAGCCCTTGAATCATTTTGTCGTCTGTATTCCTCTGTGTCAGCGGCTACAAGGTTGACAAATTGCCCTTTTCCTTTGCATTGTTTTTCTATGTCAGATTTTGCGGAAGCTTTTGGAATAGTTTCCTTGTTATTTTCGGCATCCCATAGCCACATGGCTACAGCATCTTCTGCCATAAACAAGGCATCTGCTATATCAGAACCGAAAGTATGAGTGCCGGGCAAATCGGGAACGCTGACTAAAATCGAATCACCTTCTTTTGAAAAAAGTGCAGGATAAACATATTTCATTGTAAATAGCTCCTTTGCTTTTAGTATGGGGGGATTATTTTAGCCCCGCTTCCTTTAGAATTGAGTTTGCCGTGCCTTTGGGAATATCGCCCTTGTGGCGTGGAATCGCTATTTTAACACCCGGGTAGTTCAGATTTTTTGCCTGGTCATGAGCTCCCCCCGATGTAATCACCCAACCTGCTTTTCGCAATTTTTTTCTTAGCTCTGTATTTGTCATTCCTTCACCCCTAAAATAAATTATACCATAATCACACCGCGTTGTCAACCACCCCAACCCCGTCAATAACAACCACCAAACCCCAAAAACCACAACAATATTTGTGCATTTTTACTTAAATTTTGAATAATTTCAAAAAAAACTTGCGTGTTTCTTGTGAATTTGGTATAATAGGGTGGGTTGGATTTTGAATTTTTTGGAGGAATTGGAATAATGAAGGTAATAATTTATGGTGCCGGTCAAACAGGCGAGCGAATTTATCAAGAACTTCAATCTTTTATAGGAGTTCAGGTTGTCGCTTTTGCCGACAGAAACCCCACCTATTGGGAGGGGGAGCTTTTCGGGCTTAAAATTATAAACCCCAATGAGATAAACAGCCGTGAGTATGATAAAGTTGTTGTTGCCACAATGGCGTATGAAGGCGCAGTTGAAAACTTAGTGCAAGACTTTTCTGTTCCTAAGGAAAAGATTGATATAAGTTATGTGTTTGAATCAATCAAGAATAGAATTATATTTCTTGAATACTTTTCAAAATTAGTTTACGATAGAAACATTACAGGGAATGTCGCAGAAGGTGGAGTATTTGACGGCGCGTTTGCAAAAAAAATAAACGAGTTCTTCCCCGACAGAACGCTGTATCTTTTTGACACATTTGAAGGTTTTGATTCACGAGATATTGGGGCTGAAATAAAAAACAAATTTTCTAAATACGGGGTCGGTCATTTAAAAACTTCTGAAGAAAAAGTAAAACAGATTCTCCCACATCCCGAAAAAGCTATAATCAAAAAAGGCTATTTCCCTGAAACGGCGGCAGGAATAGACGATAAATTCGTATTCGTGAATCTCGATTTTGACCTATATGCTCCAACTTTAGCCGGGCTTGATTTTTTCTATCCCAAAATGGTGCATGGTGGGGTAATATTAGTTCATGATTATTTTACTCCCGGCTATAAGGGCGTTAAAAAAGCCGTTGATGAGTTTTGCGAAAATAATAAAATAGCATTCATGCCTATCGCCGATGAAATCAGCATAGCTATTGTAAAGCAGAATTAACAAGGAGAATTTAACTTATGAAAGAAAGAAGGGTTGCGTTTTTTGCGGAATATATACCGTTTTTTTTCGCGGCACTTCCAATCATTTTGGAAATAAAACGCAATAACATTCCCTTTGATGTATATGTTCCCACTCCGAATGCTAATTTAGATTTTATCATTAATGGGCATAACAGTCTTAAATCCGCGTTTGAAAGTCGGGGCATTGAAGTTTTGTCAGACTTTCCCGAAGGCGTGAAGTATGATGTAGTATATTCCATGTATCATGGGTATCATGAAATGCTTGCTCGCTCAAATGATATTCGCTACAACGTAAGATTAGATTATCACGGTAATGCCGGCAGCAAACCGGAGATGTTTACTCCTGCACATTATTGTTATTATGACTATTTTTTGGCACTGAGTGAACACAATTCATCACTTAGTTTAGGCCACTTAAAATCAATAACAATCGGTAATATAAAGCTTGCCAATTATAAGAGAACAAGAGCAGTTCCACAAGGGAAAAAGACAATCCTTTATCTCCCGACATGGGGGAGTGGCGGAGAAGCAATCAATAGTGTTAACGACAGCACAATCCGCAAGCTGTTGTCATTACAAAGTAAATATAATATTGCTACCAAAATGCACGGACACACCGCCTACTCGGATAAACTGGCATGCCAACGCATTCTGTTTGATGATTTTAACCATGTTTACGATGTAAACACACCGATAGCGGAAATTTTAAACGATGCGGACGTTGTATTGTCTGACCGCTCCGGTGCGGCATTTGATGCAATAGCCGGCGATGTTCCCCTTGCCTTATTTGGTTTTGGCAAGCCAATTTATTATGGCGGTAAATTATGTCTTCCTCAACAATTAATTGAAGACGACATTATACCGGGGACTAATGATATTGACAAATTAGAAGAGATTATTGAAAAGGCTTTATCGCCTGAGTATTTTGAAAAACAGCAAAAGTTGAAAAAAGAGATGTTCCCGTTTGAGGGGCAGGCTTGTTTAGATGCTTTTATGAAGTTTCAAGATGACTTGTTTAACGACCGCGTTGACCCGTGGTATATCGCCGCGAGACGGCATATACGAGAGGAACATATTAAAAATTTACAAGAACTTAGCGACCTTCATTCCGAGATTTGGGCGGTTCGCGGAGAGCTTGCTGTTGCGCGTGCTAAGTTTGAACAAGTTTTAAACTCTAAATCCTGGAAAATCACAAAGCCTATACGAGCCCTCAATAAAATTTTCAAAAGCGACTGGAAACCGCTTGAATAGCATATATTAAATTAAAGGAAGATTTCATGTCTAAAAAAAATTACGGCGATAATAGTTTGAAAGCGTTGAAGGGGCCTGACCGTGTTCGCAAAAGACCGGGGGTTATTTTCGGCTCTGATGGGATTGAGGGCTGTCAGCACTCTGTCTTTGAAATTCTCTCAAACTCAATTGATGAAGCCCGCGAGGGTTTCGGAAACGAAATAACAATCACGCGCTTTCTTGACGGTTCAATCGAAATAACCGACCACGGGCGCGGGATTCCTATTGACTTTAATAAAAATGAAGACAAGTATAATTGGGAGCTTGCGCTGTGTACACTTTACGCCGGGGGAAAATACGACAACAACACAGGCGAGAACTACACCTTCGCCTTGGGGCTCAACGGCTTAGGGCTTTGCGCCACACAATTCTCGTCAGAATATATGGAAGTCGAATCAGACAACGGCACTTGGCGGCACAATTTAAGGTTTGAAAAAGGCTTTAACGTAACATTGCAACGTGACCCACGCGGCTTTACAAAACAAAAATCAAACGGAAAAACAGGCACACGGATTAAATGGAAACCCGACCTTGAAGTGTTTACAGAAATTGACATTCCCCTTGAATATTATCAAGATGTCCTGCGCCGCCAATCAATAGTCAACGATGGATTATTGTTTACGTTAATAAGTGAGGAAGAACTCGGCGTTTTTTCTAAGGAGCAATTCTGTTATGAAAGTGGCATTGACGGCTATTTGAGTCAGACAGTGGGTGATGATTTTATTACCCCGCAGCAAAAATGGAATGCCGAGCGACGTGGCCGCGACCGCGCCGACAAAGACGAATATAAGGTGAAGTTTCGCGTTGCCATAGCCTTTTCAAACAGAAAAAAGCTAATCGAACACTACCACAATTCATCCTGGCTTGAACACGGCGGAAGCCCCGACAAAGCCTTAAGACAGGCGTTTGTCTCTCAAATTGACGGCTTTCTCAAGCAAAATAACAAATACAACAAGGGTGAGAGCAAAATCAGTTTTGTTGATATAGAAGAGTGTTTGCTGTTCATCTCGTCTAATTTTTCCACGCAAACAAGTTACGAAAACCAAACAAAAAAGGCAATTAACAATAAATTTATTCAAGAAGCAATGAGCGATTGGCTTAAACATCAACTTGAGGTCTATTTTCTCGAAAACAAAGACGATGCGCTGAAAATTTGCGAACAAATAATGCTCAACAAAAGAAGCCGCGAAAGTGCCGAGAAAACGCGGCTTAACCTGAAAAAGAAGTTAGCCGGTGGAATCGACATAATGAACCGCGTTCAAAAATTTGTCGATTGTCGAACTAAAGACTTGTCGAAACGCGAAATCTATATAGTGGAGGGCGATTCTGCTTTGGGCGCGGTGAAACTTGCGCGCGATGCCGAATATCAAGCGGTTATACCCGTTAGAGGAAAGATTTTAAACTGCCTCAAAGCCTCATACGACAAAATATTTAAAAACGAAATCATCACCGATATTATAAAAGTATTGGGTTGCGGCGTTGAAGTAAAAGCAAAATCTAACAAAGAACTCTCGACCTTCAATCTTGACAATCTCAGATGGAACAAAGTCATAATTTGCACCGACGCAGATGTTGACGGCTTCCAAATTCGCACACTTATTCTTACCATGCTCTATTGCCTTGCGCCAACGCTAATCCGCGGGGGATATGTTTATATTGCCGAATCGCCGCTTTATGAAATAAATATAAAAGACGAAACCTATTTCGCCTATACCGAGAGGGAGAAGAACCGCATTATAAAAAAATACCCAAACTCAAAATATAAGCTTCAACGCTCAAAGGGTCTCGGCGAAAACGAAGCAGACATGATGGCACTAACCACCATGAACCCACAAACGCGAAGGCTAATCAAAGTAACACCACAAGACGCTCAAATAACGAAAGACATGTTCGACTTATTACTCGGCGACAATCTTCAAGGCCGCAAAGACTATATAAGCCACAACGGAAGCGGTTACTTAGAAGCAATTGATGTAAGCTGACGAACAGTTGACGAACAATTGACAGTTGACAATTGACAATTGACAGTTATGGAGTCGCCGTTGGCGACGTATTTTAAAAACGTCCGCGCAAGCGGACACAACAACTATCCACTGTCCACTCTCCACTATCAACTATAAAAGAAAGGGGTTATTTGAAATGGCATTAGATTTAGAATTTTTTGACCGCCGTTCATATCAACGCACGGAACGCTTTCAAATCATGGGAAGCGCGACAATAGGCGAACCGCCGCAAACGCTTAAAGTGTCGGCATACAACATATCGGCGGGAGGTTTGCTTTTTGACATAGAAAAAGAGTTAAACGAGTCCGACGAATTAGAATTTGACTTGAACATTGACACCCCCATCATCAACAAGTTTGACGGGCATACCCCCGTAAAAGTAAAATTAAAATTCAAAGCCGTTGTAAAGAAATTTATGGGGAATGTCAACGACAAATGGGCATACGGAGCGCAAATTACCGAAATCTCAGAAAACGAACGCACCCGCTTAGATGAACTGATTAGAAGCTGACGGACAATTGACAATGTACAATTGACAATTGACAATTATTGTAGGGGACGGGCTTGCCTGTCCCGAATTGAATAACGAATTATACACCGCCCGGCAATTTTTGTGTTAGGCGGTGTAGTTGTTATAATTTTAAATCCGTCGCCGCAAGGCGACACCACAATTGTCAATTGTCAATTGTACATTGTCAATTGTTCGTCAATTGTCAACTGCCGTCAACTGTTTCAACAGCTCCTTAATTTCCTCCAACAGCGCGACTTGTTGTTCGTCGGGGGTTGTTTTCTTTTCTTCGACTTGCTCTTTTTTTATTAGCGAGTCTTTTATTTTGTTGATGACTTTTATAATTAAAAATACGCAAAATGCCACTGCCAAAAAACTGATGATTGACTGAATGAAGTTACCGTATGTAATTGTGACTGATTGCCCTGCGAAAATCCCGGGGATTGTCACCACCAAACCTGAAAAGTCAATCCCACCTATTATAAGCCCCAACAACGGGGTAACGATATCGCCGACTAACGAGTTGACTATTGCCGTAAACGCCGCGCCGACAATCACCCCGACCGCTAAATCCATTACGTTTCCGCGCGAGATGAAGGTTTTAAACTCGTTGATAAAACCTTTTAACCGCTCTCTCTTTGCACGTGCCTTCTTTTCTTTCTTTTCTTTTTTTTCTTTATTTTTCACCTTTTTAGATATATCCCTTCTATAAAAGTTAAGCTTTGAGATTTCTGCCTATATAATTATTATAACCTTTTAGAACAAAATGTCAATAAAAATAATAAAATATAGTGATATGTTTTGTATAAAAATGTATCTGAGGTTAAAAATAATTAGTGTAAGGGTTCCGCTACATAAATTTCTCTTGTCGGCGGCACCAAAAACAAAAGGAAAGGAAATCCGAAATATTATGTACATTAAACGCGGAGAAATATATTACGCTGACCTAAGCCCTGTAATCGGCTCAGAACAAGGCGGAATGAGACCTGTTCTTATCGTCCAAAATGATGTGGGAAATCGCCACAGCCCAACAGTGATAGCCGCAGCAATCACCAGCCAAAAAGAAAAATCACGCCTTCCGACTCATATCGCGCTCAACTCTCACCACTGCGGCTTGGCAAAAGACTCAGTCGTTCTTTTGGAACAAGTTCGCACCTTAGACAAGAAGAGGCTGAAAGAGCGCATGGGCGAATTAGACAGAGGTTCTATGCACAAAGTTGACAGCGCGCTTTCCGTAAGCTTCGGATTAAACGCAATGAATTGAAACGCAAAGAAATAAAAAGAAAGGGGGCGACTCAACCGCCCTCTTTGCTTTGGCAATATATACACATTCCATCAACTCATGATAAAAATCTTTATATGATTTGACGAAAATAATTATATTGCCCTTTTATTAAGTAAAATTGTGGAAATTTCCCCTCTAATCTGTTATAATGATACTTGTATTAAAAATTTTAAGGAGGAATCTAATAAATGAAAAAATTTGTCTATCTTTTTTCTGAGGCCGACGGCAGCGACAAAAACAAATTCGGCGGAAAAGGGGCAAATCTTGCCGAGATGACCAGGATTGGGCTTCCCGTTCCCCAGGGGTTTACGGTGACAACCGAGGCGTGCACTCAATATTATGAGGACAATCGTGTGATGAACGATGATTTGCGCGCTGAAATCTTAGAAAACATCGTCAAACTTGAGGGTGTAATCGGGAAGAAATTCGGCGACAGCCAAAACCCGTTGTTAGTGTCAATTCGCTCAGGCGCGAGAGCATCTATGCCGGGCATGATGGACACCGTGCTTAACCTTGGGCTTAATGATGAAGTCGTTAAGGTTATTGCTGAAAAATCAGGCAACCCGCGATGGGCTTATGACTGTTATCGCCGTTTTATCCAGATGTACTCCGACGTTGTTAAAGATACCGGCAAAAAAGTCTTTGAAGAGCTTATTGACGAAATGAAAGAAAAGAAAGGCGTTCAAAATGACATAGACCTCGAAGCAGATGATTTCAAAGTCCTTTCTGAGCAGTTTAAAGCTGAATATAAATCCAAAGTCGGGGCTGATTTCCCGAGCGACCCACGTGAGCAGTTGCTTGATTCGGTTGAGGCTGTTTTCCGTTCATGGAATAACGATAGAGCAATCTATTACAGAAGAATGAATGACATTCCTGCTTCATGGGGAACTGCTGTTAACGTTCAATTAATGGTATTCGGTAATATGGGCGACACATCGGGGACAGGCGTTGCTTTCAGCCGCAACCCCGCAACCGGCGAGAAAAAGCTGTATGGTGAATATCTCATTAATGCTCAAGGGGAAGATGTTGTCGCGGGAATTCGCACTCCCGAAAATATCGACCGCCTTAAAGAAGTCATGCCCGAAATTTATGACGAGTTCGTCAAAAACGTTAATATTCTTGAAAACCACTACCGCGATATGCAGGATATGGAATTCACGATTGAAGATAAAAAATTGTATATGTTGCAGACAAGAAACGGCAAAAGAACTGCCGCCGCCGCGCTTAAAATCGCTTGTGATTTAGTTGACGAAAAAATGATTGACGAAAAACAAGCTGTTGCTATGATAGACCCTCGTTTGTTAGACCAACTCTTGCACCCGCAATTTGACCCCAATGCACTTGCTACGGCAAAACCGGTGGGTAGAGGGCTTGCGGCTTCTCCCGGTGCCGCTTGCGGACAGGTTGTGTTTACTGCCGATGATGCCGCCGCTTGGGGCAAAGAAGGCAAAGATGTCATCTTGGTTCGTCTTGAAACAACTCCCGAAGACATCGAGGGTATGCACCGCTCAAAAGGCATTCTCACCGTGCGCGGTGGTATGACCAGCCACGCCGCAGTTGTGGCTCGCCAAATGGGCACCTGCTGTGTTTGCGGTTGTGGCGACATAAAATTCAACGAGCAAGACAAACTCTTTGAACTTGGCGGCAACGTATATAAAGAAGGCGACTTTATCTCGCTTAACGGTTCCACCGGTAATATTTACGGCGAAAAATTACCCACTGTCGAGGCGACTATCGGTGGCGGCTTCAAACGTATAATGGACTGGTCTGACAATTACAGAGTTCTTAAAGTTCGCGCTAACGCCGATTCAGCGGCTGACGCGAAAAAAGCCGCCGAATTTGGCGCGCAAGGCATCGGTCTTTGCCGCACAGAGCATATGTTCTTTGAAACTGACAGAATAGCGGCAATTCGTGAAATGATTTGCTCAGACACTGTAGAACAACGCGAAAAGGCATTAGCTAAAATTGAGCCAATCCAACAAAAAGATTTTGAAGAGCTTTACGAAGCACTTGAAGGTTGGCCTGTGACAATCCGCTATCTCGACCCCCCCCTTCACGAATTTGTTCCTACAGACGAAAAAGACATCGAAAAATTGGCTAACTCTATGGGCAAAACTGTCAAAGACGTCAAAGACATTATCTCATCTTTGCATGAGTTCAACCCAATGATGGGACACAGGGGCTGTCGTTTAGCAGTCACTTATCCCGAAATCGCTGTAATGCAAACAAGAGCGGTAATTAAAGCGGCAATCAATATAAACAAAAACCGTGCCGCTGACAAACAGGTTGTTCCTGAAATTATGATTCCGCTTACAAGCGAGGTTAAGGAATTCCAGTTTGTTAAAAATATTGTTGTTGAAACAGCGGAAAAACTGATTAAAGATGCAGGCGTTGAGCTGAAATATATGGTCGGCACTATGATTGAAATTCCGCGTGCTGCTCTCACGGCTGACGAAATTGCAAAAGAAGCTGAATTTTTCTCATTCGGAACAAACGACCTTACGCAAATGACGTTTGGCTTCTCACGCGATGATGCAGGGAAATTCCTTGATGCTTATTATGAGAAGAATGTCTATGAGTCCGACCCGTTTGCAAGGCTTGATGAAAAAGGCGTTGGTAAATTAGTGAAAACTGCTGTTACTTTAGGAAGAGAAGGGCGACCCGACTTAAAACTCGGAATCTGCGGCGAACACGGCGGCGACCCGTCATCCGTCACCTTCTGCCACAACGTAGGGTTAGATTACGTTTCATGTTCACCATTCCGCGTGCCGATTGCAAGATTAGCGGCGGCTCAAGCGGCTATTAACAATTGACAATGTACAATTGACAATTGACAATTGTGGTGTCGCCTTACGGCGACGGATTTGAAATTATAATAGCTACACCGCCCTGCACTTATTTTGTGTTGGGCGGTGATGCTTTTGGTTGGAATGTCTTGCGAAAATGAGATAGAGCGGCGATGGGGCGAGACCAACGTTTTTTATAGAAAGGATTTTGTTTTATGCCTATTAAAAATTTTTATGAAATCGCGCCGACACCTAAGAGTAGTCATGGTGGTGAGGGGTTGTTGAACGGGCGTGTTGTGTTTGGGGTGGAAGAATTTTCGACAGCGTTGAAGTTTATTCACTATACAGAAATGCCACCCGGCACCTCAATTGGGGTTCACACCCACCAAAACGACGAAGAGGTGTATATTATTCTCGAGGGTGAGGGAATCGCGCTGATTGACGGAAATAAAACGCCCGTCACCGCCGGCGACACCATACTAAACAAGCCGTTCGGCGAACACGCGCTTTATAATAACAGCGAGGGGGTTCTTAAGGTGTTGGTTTTTAAAGTTGACAGTTGACAATCATTTTAACAAAATATTCATGTAGCCGCGTGTCTTCCGTAAGCTCAGGGTGGAAGGCGACTGCTATTACTTTTCCCTGTTCCACCGCCACAACCTTTTCATTAACAACAGCCAAGACTCGCGCTTGCCCATAGACCTCAGATACATATGGTGCGCGAATAAACACCATCTCGATTTCACCGATTCCGTGAAATTGAGATGTTGTTTTAAAACTTCCAAGTTGTCGCCCGTATGCGTTTCTGCGTGTAACCACATCCAAAACAGGAAAAGCCCCCTCTCCTGCCCCCTCAATCTGACGAGAAAGCAAGATTAACCCGGCGCAGGTGCCAAAGGTCGGAAGCCCATTCGCTATTGCATCTTTAATCGGGTTCAACAATTCAAGCTCATACAAGAGCTTCGCCATAACCGTGCTCTCGCCGCCGGGAATAATCAGCCCATCAAGGTTATCTGAAAAATCAACACGCCGCCGAATTTCAATCGGCTCAACATCTAATTTTCTCAACATATTACAATGCTCAATAAACGCGCCTTGAAGGGCCAACACCCCAATTTTAAGCGGCGCGCCGGCGGCGTTAAGTTTCTTATTTTCCACGTTCTGCCATCAACAAACTGATTTCATCTTCGTTTATGCCCACCATTGCCTCACCCAAATCCTCAGAAAGAGTGGCAAGCAATTTAAAATCGTTAAAATTAGTCACCGCTTTCACAATTGCGGCGGCTCTTTTTTCGGGTTCTCCCGACTTGAAAATCCCCGAACCTACGAAAACGCCTTCTGCCCCAAGCAACATCATCAACGCCGCATCAGCAGGTGTCGCCACTCCTCCCGCCGCGAAATTGACTACGGGAAGCCTGCCCGATTCAGCCGTTTGTTTTACCAAATCATAAGGGGCAGCCAATTGTTTAGCGGCTTCAAAAAGCTCGTCCGCAGATTTCGCGCTGAGAGTTCTTATTTCGCTCATAATTTGCCGCATATGTCTTACAGCTTGAACCACGTCGCCTGTTCCAGGCTCACCTTTTGTCCGAATCATTGCCGCGCCTTCGGCGATTCGACGAAGAGCTTCACCTAAATCTTTCGCGCCACACACAAAAGGAACGCTGAATTGCGTTTTGTCAACATGATAAATATCATCAGCAGGAGACAATACTTCACTTTCATCAATAAAATCAATTTCAATTGCCTCTAAAATTCGCGCTTCAGCTATATGCCCAATTCGACATTTTGCCATTACAGGAATGGTAACAGCGCGTTGAATTTCCCTAATCATTTTAGGGTCGCTCATTCTTGAAACGCCACCCGCAGCCCGTATGTCTGCCGGAATACGTTCTAACGCCATAACGGCACACGCCCCTGCCGCTTCGGCGACTTTCGCTTGTTGAGGCGTGGTAACATCCATAATCACGCCGCCTTTAAGCATTTGCGCTAAATTTTTGTTTAACCCATATTGTTCATTCATTTTTTTAAACATGCCCTTTCCTCGCATTAGACTTTGCAACTTATTATAACATAAGCCGATTAAATTTGCAAGACTTTTTTTCAAAAACCTATTGACAATTCAGAATTTATACTAAATTTACATTCCCAATGCCAAACTTTCGCATGATGAATTTATTATATATTGAACTCTGAAATGCACTTCAAGAATCGCTCGCCGTATTTTTCGCATTTCACATTACCGACACCCGACACAGTTAAAAATTCTTCTGGTGTAGCAGGCAATTTTATGCACATATCGGTTAAAGTGCTGTCTGAAAATACGGTGAAAGCCGGTGCGTTTTGTTCGTTTGCAATCGTTAATCTTAATCTTCGCAAAACCTCAAATAACCGTTTGTCAAAAGGTTTTAAAACAACCGATTGTTTAACACTCTTAGGTTGTTTAGGTCGAATGTTGTCTTTGACAGGCAGTTTCATAGACACCGTCCCACTTTCTCGCAATACTTCGTTTGCGCGTGTCCCAAAACGTATAACAGGATACTCACTATCGGTCTTGACTAAATAATCCGATATAATTAAATGGTTAATTATATCACGGATTCTCCCTGTGGAAATATCCGCACAAATACCGTAAGTTGACAGCTTATTTAATTCTAATTCCAATATTCGATTTTCCGCGTTTCCGCGTAAAACATCAACAATCATTTTAATTCCGAAACGCTGATTTAAACGCCCTACACATGAAAGAATTTTCTGTGTCATAACAGTAACATCAACTGTTTCAAAGTGTGTATTACAGTTGCTGCAATTGCCGCAATATGAAGCGGGAGTTTCCCCGAAATAATTTAGCAACCGTCTGCGTAAACAATCGTTGGTTGTGCTGTAAAAGGTCATTTCACGCAGTTTTGCACGTGAGTTTTCCAAAGATTGTTCTACTTGTTCTGGAGACACTCCTTCTTTCATTTTAGCAATATCCCGGGAGTTTTCAATCAGCCACGTGTTGGTGTTGATGTCTTTTCCGCCCCATAGCAATAAGCAATCGGCGGGTTCGCCGTCACGCCCTGCTCGCCCTGCTTCTTGATAATAACTTTCAATATCTTTGGGCATATTATAATGCACAACGAAGGACACATTTGACTTATCAATTCCCATTCCAAACGCATTTGTGGCAACCATAATTTGCACCCTGTCAAAAATGAAATCGTCTTGATTAATTCTACGCTCTGTGTCAGATAGCCCTGCGTGATATCGTGAAGCGTTATAGCCACGTTCACATAAACCTGAACAAACTTCTTCAACTAATGCGCGTGATATACAATAGATAATGCCGTTTTTTTCTTTACGCTCTTTCAAAAAATTTAATAACGCATTAAATTTATATTCTTGATTACTGTGTTTTTGTACACCAAAAAAAGATTAGGGCGGTCAAATCCCGTCACGACTCTGACCGGATTTTTAAGCCCAAGTAAACTCACTATATCTTCACGTACCTGCGGAGTAGCTGTTGCGGTAAATGCGGATATAACCGGACGTTCATAAAGTTGCTCTATGAACATAGTAATTTGAGAATAACTCGGTCGGAAATCATGCCCCCATTGCGAAATACAATGCGCCTCGTCCACCGTCACCATTGAAATATTAACAGATTGCGCGAAATTTAAAAAGTTAGAATTTAATAACCGCTCGGGAGCAACATAAATCAACTTGTAAGCATTGTTACGTGCTTCTTGTAAAGTAAAAAACATTTCTTGTTCAGAGAGCGTTGAATTAATTAACGCCGCTGAAATTCCTGATTGTGTAAGAGCATTTACTTGGTCTTTCATTAGAGAAATGAGCGGCGAAATAACAATTGTCAACCCCAAAAACATGGCGGCAGGGATTTGAAAACAGATTGATTTTCCCGCCCCTGTCGGCATAATTCCGAGAACATCTTTTCCTTGTAAAATCCCGTTTATGAGTTCTTCCTGCCCATTGCGAAAATCGTCATAGCCGAAGTATTGTTTCAGAATGTCTTGTTTAGTCATTGAAGTTTTTCCTTAATAAATTAGGGCTTGCCCACCCCGTCTTTTAAACATCTGCAAATTGCGGGACGAGCAAGCCCGTCCCCTACAATCCGTCCGCGCAAGCGGACACCACAATTGTCAATTGTCAATTGTACATTGTCAATTGTTCGTCCCAACACTCTGGCGGTGTCAATCCTAACAACTTCGCAATAGTCGGGGCGACGTTTGCGAGGCCGAAGTTGTCGCCTTCTTTGAGGGTGTATTTTTTCGTTTTCTCGTAAATGAAAAACGGAACTGCATTGAGCGAGTGGGCGGTTCTTATCGCCGTGTTTCCTTTTTTGTCTTTTTCAAGCATTTCGTCGGCGTTTCCGTGGTCGGCAGTGACAATCAGCGTTATGCCGTATTCATCGCAAACCGGAATAAGCCGCGCCAATGCTAAATCCACGGCCTCAACACCGATTATGGTGGCATCAAGGCTCCCCGTGTGGCCCACCATGTCGCCGTTAGGGAAGTTCGCGCGAATGAAGTCATACTTTTGCGACTTAATTGCCGCGATTAGGTCATCGGTGATTTCAGCCGACTTCATCCACGGGCGTTGCGAAAAGCTCACATTATCAGATGGTATTTCCTTGAAAGTTTCAAGCTCTTCACTCGTTTTTCCGCTTCTGTTGCCGTTCCAGAAATAGGTGACATGCCCATATTTTTGCGTTTCAGACACGGCGTATTGTCGAATGTTATTGCTCACTAACAAATCGGTGAGTGTATTTTTTATTTCGGGGGGGTTAACAAGATAGCGTTTCGGCAACTGCAAATCCCCGTCATACTGCAACATTCCGGCGTAGCAGATGTCCGGTTTTTTCCCACGTTCAAAAAACTCAAACTCATCGTTGTCAAACGCCATAGATATTTCAATAGCGCGGTCGCCGCGGAAATTAAAGAGAACAACGCTGTCGCCATCTAAAATCGCTTCGTTTGCGGATATGACAAAGGGTGGAATGTCTTGGTCTATGATTCCTATGTTTTCTGCTCTTAGTGTCTCTATAGCTTGTGAAGCTGATTCAAATTGCCGCCCTTGAGCTAATACGTGGGTTTTCCAACCGCATTCAACCATGCCCCAATCAGCCTGATAGCGGTCCATCGTGACCTTCATTCTGCCGCCACCCGAAGCGATTTTGCCGTTAAAGTCCGGAGAGTTCAATTCAGCTAAAACCTTTTCAAGTCTCTCGACATACTCAAGCGCGGAGGTAGACGGAACATCTCTGCCGTCTAAGAGTATATGCACTCTCACTGATTTAATGCCGTCTTGTTTTGCCCTTTTGAGCATGTCGAAAAGATGTTCTATGTTTGAGTGAACATTTCCGTCAGACAGTAAGCCGATAAAATGAAGTGTGCCGTTGTTGCTTAAAGGCTTTTCAACAACTTCACGCCAGGCTTGAGATTGATAAATACTGCCGTTGGCAATTGCCTCGTTAACCAACTTTGCCCCTTGTGAATACACCTGTCCGCACCCAAGTGCGTTATGCCCAACCTCGCTGTTACCCATGTCATCATCACAGGGCAACCCTACAGCCGTTCCGTGGGCCTTCAGCTTTTTCACCTGACATTCTTTCATAAGCCTGTCAAGGGTGGGGGTGTTGGCAAGCGAAACCGCATCCCCCAACCCGGTCTGTGAAAAACCAATTCCGTCCATTACCACTAAGAGAATTTTCTTGCTCATAAGAACCTTCTTTCTAAAGTGTTCGCCGACTTAACGATTTTTGAGAAATCAATTGCTTTGAGTGATGCACCGCCAATCAGACCGCCGTCAACATCTTCTTTCGAGAGCAATCCTGCCGCGTTGGCGGCGTTCATCGAACCGCCGTATTGTATGGTTATTCCATCGGCAATTTCGTGGTTATAAAGTTTTGCAATACATTCTCTGATAAACAGACAAGCATCGCCGGCTTGTTCATCGGTTGCGGTTTTTCCTGTGCCTATCGCCCAAACAGGCTCATAAGCTATTACCACTTTTTTGATGTCGCTCTCAGACATTCCCTCTAAACACAATTTAAGTTGAGACGAAAGAACATTTTCAGTCTCGCCCGATTCGCGCTGTGAAAGCAACTCGCCTATGCAAACAATGGGAACAAGCCCTCCTGCCAACGCGGCTTTAGCGCGTTTATTGACAGTTTGGTCGGTCTCGCCGAAATATTGCCGCCGCTCAGAATGCCCCACAATCACATATTCAACCCCTATTTCTTTAAGCATGTCAACCGATATTTCACCGGTGAACGCCCCACAAGGCTCGAAATGGACGTTTTGCGCACCCACTTTAATGCTCGTGCCTTCAACCGCTTTTACCACAGCCTGAAGGCTGGTGAACGGCACGCAAAGGACGACTTCACAGTCTTGTGTCCTTCCGCTGAACACCGAGTTTTTAATTTCCTCAGTCAACGCGACCGCTTCAGCAGCCGTCTTATTCATCTTCCAGTTTCCCGCTATAATAGCTCTTCTTTTAGATTTATTCATAATTTAAAACATGTCCTTTCTGCACAAATAAAACCCGTCGCCAACGGCGACACCACAACTGTCAACTGTCAATTGTCAACTGTCAACTGTTCGTCAATTATCGTCAAGTACGTCAATCCCCGGTAACGTTTTACCCTCAAGATATTCCAACGACGCGCCGCCGCCGGTTGATATGTGTGTGACTTTGTCGGCAAACCCCAACTGAACTATAGCCGCCGCACTGTCGCCGCCGCCGATTATTGTTGTGGCATTTGTTTGAGCTAATGCCGCCGCCACCGCAATAGTTCCTTTCGCAAGCGTGGGATTTTCAAATACTCCCATAGGCCCATTCCAAACAACTGTTTTCGCGTTTGAAACTGCCGCCGCGAATATTTTTTGGCTTTCGGGGCCTATATCAAGCCCTAAAGTCCCCGCGCTAAGTTGATTTGCCGCCGTGATTTCGATTTGTATACCCCCGTCAATCGGATTAGGGAAAGACGGAGAGTTAACCGAATCAACGGGCAAAAGTATGGTTTTCCCCAAACTTTTGGCTTTAGAAAGCATTTCGTTGCAATAGTCAAGCTTCTCGTTGTCAACTAAAGAGTTCCCAATATCGCCGCCCTGCGCTTTTATAAATGTATATGCCATACCGCCGCCTATTATAAGGGTGTCGCATTTGTCTAATAAGTTTGAAATTACATTCAACTTATCGGCAACTTTCGCGCCGCCTAAAATCGCGACAAAAGGACGTTCGGGTTCTTCAATTGCGTTACCTAAAAATTCAATTTCCTTGTTTATAAGGTACCCTACAGCACTTTCCTCAACGAATTTAACAACCCCTGCTGTTGAACAATGGGCGCGGTGGGCAGAGCCGAATGCATCGTTGACATATATGTCGGCTATGCTTGCTAACTCTTTGCTGAAAGCATCATCGTTTTTGGTTTCTTCAGAGCGAAAACGTGTGTTTTCTAACAAAACAACGTCACCGTCTTTCATCGCCTCAATTACCCTTAACGAGTTTGGGCCTACCACTGCATCATCTTTAGCGAATGTCACCTGCTTTTCCAAAAGCTTGGTAAGCCTATCGGCAACGGGTTTAAGAGAAAACTTATCCTCGGGCCCGTTCTTTGGTTTACCCAAATGCGAACAAAGAACCACCTGCGCATGTTCAGATATAAGTTTTCGGATTGTCGGCAGCGCGGCTTTAATCCGCCCGTCATCAGTAATCTCCCCTTCTTTAAGAGGTACGTTGAAGTCACAACGAACCAATACGCGCTTTGAGCATAAATTTAAATCGTCTACGCTCTTCTTGTTTAGTTTCCCCATAAAATTTTCCTGCCTTTCTTTGCAACTTATTCCAAGTTGGTTTTATATAAGATGGCGAACATCTTAGTCCCTGCATTAGACGACACGGCACAACCCGAATAACCCTCAAACGCGGGTGGGTAGCCGATTTTTTTAGTCAGCCCCTTAACAAAAGCCTCTTCATATTCGGTGACAGTGGTTCTCAAAAGAGTCCACGGCGTTTCGGGAACCAACGTTTGTGCCACATATTCAACCGCCGCTTCAATCACGGCTTTATCGCCCCTCACCTTTTGAACAACCATCGTTTTGTCATTCTTCATTCTTATAATAGGGCGAATTCCCATAAGCTCGCCCATAAACGATGCCGCCGCTGTTATTCTGCCTGATTTTTTCATATGCCGAAGGTCAAAGCCAACTAAACAAACCTGAACTTGCGCGAACCAGTCTTCAAGATAGTCGATTACGCTTTTCACGCTTTTTCCGGCTTTGAGTTTTTTCGCCGCCTCAACCACGGGATAGCCATAGCCGATTGAATAGGTGTGGCTATCAATTATATGAAGATTCACCCCGTCAAGCCTGTCGCTCAAATTTGCCTTTGCGTTAAGGGCGGCTTGATACGTCCCCGAACCCGCGGAATTAATAGTCACTATTATAATATCCTGCACCCCGTCATCAAGACACTTGATGATTTTTTCTTCAAAACGCCCTGTTGTGATTTGATTTGTTTTTGGGATTGTCGGGGACTTAACCGCAAGCTCGTAGAATTGTTGAGTCGTTAAATCTATAGTCTCCCAGTACTCTTTGTCATCTATGAGTATGCTAAATGGAATTAAGTCTATTTCGTGCTGCTGTGCCATCTCTTTGGTTATATCAGCCCCACTGTCGGTAATTAAACGATATTTATTCATTTTTAAAATGCCTTTCATTTTTTTAGTCTTGTAAATTTGCAAGTTTTCCTGCCGCCGACAAACGCGGAAACCCCCACTGCCTTAGAATTTCATACGCCGCAATGGCAACGCTGTTAGCAAGATTAAGGCTTCGCGCATCGCTTATCATAGGAATCCTCACGCAAGAATCAAGATTTTGCACTAACAAAGATTCGGGAAGCCCGGCATCTTCACGCCCGAACACAATAAAAGCCTTATCGGGATAAACTATGTCTGAATAAGTTTTCGCCGCCTTTGTCGAGAAATAATAGAGAATTTCGCCGTTAGTTTTCTCAATAAATTCGCTTAAACCCTCATAATAGGTTATGTCAAGCAACCCCCAATAATCCAATCCGGCGCGCTTTAGTTTTGCATCGCTCGGGGTGAAACCCATCGGCTTGATTAGATGTAACCGCGCCCCCGTTGCCGCACAAGTTCGGGCAATATTCCCCGTGTTTTGAGGAATTTGCGGCTCTGACAGGACAATGTTTAACTCTCTAAAACTGCTCATACATTTTCTCGAAACGCTTCATTGCCTCGGTGGTATTTTCAGCGGTATTGAATGAAGTCAATCGGAACCAACCTTCGCCGTTCTTTCCGAAACCCGAACCGGGCGTTCCAACCACTTGAATGGTTTTTAACATATAATCGAAAAATTCACGGTCGCTCATTGTTCCGGGGCACTTGAACCAAACATACGGTGAGTTTTTGCCGCCCGTATAAGTTATTCCCAATTTATCAAAAGTTGAGGTAATTATTTTTGCATTGTTTTGATAGTATGCAATCGTGTCACGCACTTGCTTTTGACCTTCTTCTGAAAACACTGCCTGAGCAGCACGCTGAACGGGATAAGAAACGCCGTTGAATTTAGTGCTTTGACGGCGGCGCCACAGCTTTTGAGCGGTGGTTTTCGTCCCGTCTTTCAGTTCAAGCTCAAGAAGCTCTGGGACAACGGTATAACCGCAACGGGTTCCGGTGAACCCTGCCGTTTTTGAGAGAGAGCAAACCTCAATTGCGCATTTTTCAGCCCCGTCAATTTGATAGATACTTCGCGGAAGCTCATCGTCTTGTATAAACGCTTCATATGCCGCATCATAGACAATTACAGCGTTATTTTTAAGGGCATAGTCAACCCATTTTTTAAGCTGTTCAGTCGTATAAGCCGCACCTGTAGGATTGTTAGGTGAGCAAATATAAATTATATCGGCTTTCAAACTCTCATCGGGGGTGGCGGCAAACGAATTTTCAATGTTTGAGTTAAGAAACACAACCTGTCGTCCGCCCATTAAGTTAGCATCGTTATAGACGGGATAAACGGGGTCGGTAACCAACACAACATTGTCATCGGAAAATATGTCGCTTAAATTTCCACAGTCGGATTTCGCGCCATCGCTTATAAGTATTTCGTCCGGCTCAATTGTCACCCCCATAGCAGAATAATAACCGGCAACGGCTTCTCGCAAAAACAGATAACCTCTGCCCGTGTCCTCATAGCCGCGGAAGGTTTCTGCCACCCCCATTTCTTCGGCGGCATTTTTCATCGCCTCAACCACCACGGGTGCTAAAGGGCGAGTGACATCACCGATTCCCATTTTGATAAGTGGTTTCCCGGGATTGTTTTTAACAAATTCGCCAATCTTTTCACTGATTTCAATAAAAAGATAGCTTTCTTTCAGCCTGTTAAAATTTTCATTAGCTTTAGCCATAATTCAAAATTCCTTTCGATTTCTAATATCATTCTAACACATTTCCCACTAAAAGTCAACAGTTAAATTCGTATATAACACCACCGCCCGACACTTTTGTGTTGGGCGGTGGGGGTTTCATCTGTCCCTGCACACGAACCCGTCTTTAATGCAGGTATTTATTGATTTCTTCATCAGACATGCCGCCCCGTCTAAACCTTTCAATGGTCTCCTGTATGCCAAACTCCATGCCTTCTTGTCTGCCTTCCTGTCTGCCCTTTTCAACAGCCGCCCTCTCACGTGCCCAATTATCCCATTCCATTTTATGGCGTGACTCGTAAACCAAACGCGTTTTCTCGTCAGCGGACAGTTCCATAAGACGAACAACGGCTTTTTCAACTTGTGG
>Ga0099364_10001962_pt1 | contig 33193 bp, 32 predicted proteins | sample TergutTh196P3_FD_73070 | JGI IMG/M metagenome (GOLD analysis project Ga0099364, IMG submission 73070) | Microcerotermes parvus P3 segment gut microbial communities from Pointe-Noire, Republic of the Congo - Th196 P3 | ecosystem: Host-associated > Arthropoda: Insects > Digestive system > Gut ... | reverse complement strand
CAGATCGCGGATATTGTCGACGCCGCTGTTCGACGCCGCGTCGATCTCGCTTATGTCTAAGATGGAATCATCGTCAATCCCCGCGCAGATATCGCACGCGCAGCACGGGTTGCCGCCATTGGGGTTCCGGCAGTTGACAGCCTTCGCAAGGATTTTTGAGCATGACGTTTTGCCTGTTCCCCGTGTTCCGAAAAACAGGTACGCATGTGAGGGCCGCCCAGCCGCGACCTCATTTTTAAGCGTGGTCGTGATATGCTCCTGACCGACCACGTCGTCAAAGGTACGGGGCCGCCATTTCCTGTAAAGCGCTTTGTACATAAAGATCCTCCGCCGGAATAACCGGAGATAATGTTTATACTATGCGATAGCAAACGGGTCGTTATTTTTATCCTTGTTCCAAATGTACTCAATATATTTGCACAAATTGTTTGCTGTTTTTTCGCTATGAATGTCGTTGATAAATCCTAACGTCATATCCATTCCTGCCGATACGCCGGAGGAAGTATAGTATTTTCCATCTTTTACCCAGCGGGCATTCTTAGACCAGTTTATTCCGTTTGCAATACTGTTTACCCAATCAAAAGCCATTTTATTGGTTGTAGCGTTTTTATTTTCAAGCAATCCTGTTTTAGCGAGTAATGCGGAACCGGTGCAAACAGTTAGAACATATAAGGCTTCCTGGGATAAAATTTTTATTTGTTCAATAAAATCAGCGTTATCAATTAATTTTCGCGTTCCCATACCGCCGGGAATTAATAAAATACCGCTTTGATCGATTTCAGAAAAAGCGCGTGTATTAACGCTTATGTGCTGACTGCTTAAAACGGTTTCGCCATTCATAGAGAAATAATTAAGCTTGTATGATTTTGGCATTTTACCGATAATTTCAACGGGGCCGAAAGCGTCCAGCGTTTCAAAATCATGAAACAAAACAGTATTAAAAGAAATCATATCAACACCGCCTAATAGAAATGATCCCCGCCGCTGTGAAATTTCATGCCGCGAAACAAATAAAGCGTCCGCCATCGTAAGCGGACAGCTTCCTAACATCAATATGAGCGCGCAGGTTACCTGCGGCGCGCAAAGTACTTTCCTTAATGCTGCTCGGTTCCCCGCCTGACATGGTTCGGAAAGCTTTGCCGCACAGGACCCGTGCGCTCATAGTTATTATACAATAATAATTTCAATTTGTAAATGATACCCTTGACAAAATAAATACACTATTGTACTATATAATTAACACAATGATACAAGAGGGGAGTGTCCTTTGTGCAATTTGTTTCTGCCTTGCCAATTTATTTGCAGATTATCCAGGATATAAAGCAAAGGATCGTATCGGGCGAGTGGCAGCCGAAAATGCGCGTGCCTCCAGTGCGGGAGCTTTCGGTGAGCTTAGGCGTCAACCCGAACACCGCCCAGCGCGCGCTTGCGGAGCTCGAGCGCGAGGGGCTTTTGCGCACCGAGCGGACGTCGGGCCGGTTCATCACAGACGATGAGGAGCTGATAGGCCGCGTGCGCGGGGAGATGGCGGAGGCTTACGCCGATGAATTTTTACTAAGGATGTCTAAAATCGGCTTTAGGCAGGGGGAAACTCTTAAGTTCCTTAAGCAAAACAACGAACGGGGTGAAACAAAATGAGCGAAATGGTGGCTATTAAGGGTCTAAATCAAAAATACGACAAACGCCCCGTTTTAAGCGACGTAAACATCTCGGTCATGCCGGGAAGCATTACGGGCTTGCTGGGGCCGAACGGCTGCGGCAAAACCACGCTGATTAAAATTATAGCGGGACTGATAAAAGACTATACGGGCGACGTAAAAATTATGGGGCTTAATCCCGGTGTAGAGACAAAAGCCGTTATCTCTTACTTGCCGGAAAAGACATACCTTAAAGATTGGCACCGCGCAAAAGATGCGTTCGATATGTTCTCGGATTTTTACAAGGATTTTGATAAAGCAAAGGCAAAAGAGCTGATTTCGCGGCTTCAGATCGAGCCCAATGCTAGAATCGTCAGCATGTCGAAGGGGATGCAGGAAAAGCTCCAGCTTGCGCTCATCATGTCGCGGTCGGCTAAGCTGTACCTCTTGGACGAGCCGCTCGGCGGAATCGACCCCGCGACGCGCACGATGATCCTTGACATGATTTTGCAAAACTACACGGAGGACGCTTCGCTTCTCATCTCGACGCATTTGATCCACGACGTCGAGCGCATCTTCGACCATGTCGTCATGATGGGCTTCGGCCAGATCATCATAAACGAGCCGCTTGACGCAATCAGGGTCAAATACGGCAAGTCGCTCGAGGACATTTTCAGGGAGGTGTTCAAATGCTAGGCAAGCTTATAAAGCATCAACTGCGCGATACGGCAAGGATTATCCCGCTTTCACTGATTGTTGTCGCCTTTTTCATCATTGCGACAATCATCTCGGTACAGGCGGGGGCGGGTGTTCCGGTCATACTTTTTGCTGTGTTTTTATTGTTTACCGGCTTTTTGGCAATGTATTTTATAATCGGGTATTGTGTGATCAGGTTTTACAAAAATGTCTACGGCGCCGAGGGCTACCTTACCATGACGCTGCCCGTCGCGGAAAAACAAATCTACGCGTCATGGACGGTAACCGGCATAATTTGGATTGCAATCGGCACGGTTTTCGCGGTCATCAGCTATTTTGTTGGCATGGACGCCATTTTTATGTTTTCGCCCGATGACGCAGGGAACTCTGAGGAAATTGCGATGATAATGAGCTCGGGCTTTTATATCATTATGATTCTGGGCGTATTTATCGGCAGCCTGTCTATCCTGATCGAGCTTTATTTTTGCACTACAATCGCGCATGTAAAGCCGTTTCGCAAGCTTGGGCTCGGCTCTGCGGTGCTTGCGTATATCGCGCTTTACGGTATCCAGCTGCTCATAACGATGCCGCTTACGTTCTTTGTTCCGCTTAGCGTGCAGTATATACCCGGCACAGGCTGGCAGTATGCAAACATAAGCATGGTAAGCGCAATGACGGATTTGATGAATCCCAATTCCTTTTCGCCTGAACACGCGACAATCGGCATAGCCGCGTTTTTCTGGTATCTTGTGCCGCTGATTGTACTGCCCGTTTTAACTGTGCGGATGATGCGGGAAAAAATAAATCTAAAGTGAATATAGATGGAAAATCCTCCCATAATATCTTTACCGATGTTACGGGAGGATTTACATATGAAAAAAATAGAGCTGGCGCTTGCGGCGGGATTAGTACTATCGATATTCCTAACGTCCTTTACAAGCTTTGCGAGAGAATGCGACGAGATCAGGAGTGCGTCGCTTCGGCTGCATATCCTTGCGAATTCAGACGGCGAAGACGATCAGGAGCTTAAGCTTAAGGTGCGGGACAGGATACTCGAGCAGTCGCCGGAGCTGTTTGCACCGGCGCGATCGAAAGCACAGGCAAAGGATATGGCGGAGCTGAAGCTGGCGCAAATCGAGGACGCGGCGAGAGATGAAATACAACGCGGAGGGTATGATTATCCCGTAAAGGCCGAGCTTGTGAACATGTATTTTAACACGATCGGCTACGACGGCTTTCGCATGCCTGCGGGGCGTTACGACGCTGTCCGCGTGACGATCGGCGACGCCCGGGGCCAAAACTGGTGGTGCGTGCTGTTTCCGCCGCTTTGCATACCGGCCGCAACTGAAAAGCTGCCGATAGAGGAGCAGATAGAGCGGCTTCACGAGCAGCCGCGATACGAGCCGAAGCTCGCGGCGCTTGAGTTTTTCCATAAGATTTCCGGGAAAAATTAGAGCGAAACCACGAAAAAACGCGAAAAGCCACGAAAAAGATAAATTTCCCTTGCAAATTGTCTAATAACGGTATATAATGTATGCAACAAACAAAAAAGGTAGGCAGGCCACGGTGCGAAAACCACCGTGACCCTGACAAGGAAGCTCGCAACTTCCATGCCAATGGCTTTACGCCACACCTGTTTACATTATACCTCATAGCTTCCACTTTTGGCAAGCGTCAGGGTATCTGTTTGCTTTCGGGTGCAGGTATGGATTTTCATATCTGCGCCTTTTTGTTTGTTTATCATGACATTTTGGGGGGATTTGTATGAACATTACAAACATTAAAATCAGGAAAATTTTTGATCAGGAAATACTTAAGGCAATTGTATCCATCACAATCGACGATGAATTCGCGGTACACGATATCAGGATTATCCGAGGGGAGGCGGGCCGCTTATTCGCTGCCATGCCAAGCCGGAGGGACGATATCGGCATACACCGTGATATTGTGCATCCCATCGATTCCGAGGCGAGGAAAAGCATGGAGACGCAGATACTTTCGGCATATCATGAGTATCTTGGAAGCGAGATCAGGGCCTGTTGACATAAATGGAATGCATGGGATTGCTTCATCAAAAAGACGCCAAATCGTTCTATTGTCGACACTGCCTAGTATTGTGACCGGCTAAAGGGATTTTTAAAAACACCGCCGGACGGCGCAAAAAAAACGGGCGCGAAGCGCCCGCCGCGGCTTTGCCGCTTCGAATTGCGGGGCAATTCGTTTTTTTTGCGTCTAACCCAATTTGCGCTTGCTGTTTCGCGTGATCAGGATCGCAATAAGTACGACACAGCCCGTAAGCACGATCGTAGCGCCGGGACGCAGGTCTAAGTAAAACGACAGGAACAATCCCGCGATCGTGAAGCAGACCGCAAACAAAACGCTGAATATCACGGTTTGCCGGTAGCTTTTCGCAAATTGCATCGCGCATGTCACAGGTATCACCATAAGAGATGATACGATCAGTGCGCCTACTGTCCTTGAAGCTATAGATACGCAAGCGGCGGTAAGTAAAGTAAACACGGCATTGACAAAGCCTACCGGAACGCCTGAAATACGCGCGGAGGACTCGTCGAGCGCAACATAAAAAAGCTCCTTGTAAAGCAGCAAAAACACAATCAGGACGACAAGGCTTGTAGCTATCACAAGCGCAAGCTCAAAGCTGTCGATTGAAACGATGCTTCCGAACAAAAAGCTGTTGAAGCTTCCCGAGCCGCTTGTAAAGCCGGATAAGATACCGGCAAGCCCAATTCCCGCGGACATCGTGACGGCGATGGAGAGCTCAGCGTATTTCGGAAGCTTTTTTCTGATTCCCTCGATGCACAGAGCCGCCGCCATGCTGACCACGATCGCGCCCGCGACCGGGTTTATTCCCAGCAAAAGCCCCGCCGCAACACCCGCCAGCGACGTGTGCGCCAGCGCGTCGCCAATCATCGGAAGCCGTCTTAAGACGATAATAACCCCGATGCACGGGATAATCACCGCAAGGGTGATACCGGCCAAAAATGCCTTTTGCATAAAATCATATGCAAATATCTCCAACACGCACGCCCCCCTAAGAAGCTGTTTTCATCGATGTCTGTGCTTGTTCAAAAGCTCCCGCTCAAGCTGTTCGCGGTTAAGCTCGACGATTGTGCCGTCTTCTAAGCAGAGCACGCGGCTTACGTATTTAGCGCACCGCCCAATATCATGCGTAACCATGAAAATAGTCACGCCGTCCCGGTTTATTTTGTGAAGCAGCTCGTACAAGCTTTCGGCGGCTTCGGCGTCGATTCCGGTAACAGGCTCGTCCAAAAGCAGCAGCTCGCAGCCCGACACGAGCGCCCTTGCCACCATGACGCGCTGGAGCTGCCCGCCTGAAAGCTCGCTTATCATGCGGTTTTTTAGCTGTGACATCCCGACAAGCCGGAGCGCGCCAAGCACCGATTTGCGGTGAACCTTTCTCACGGGGCGAAACAACCCGATTCTTGAGTATAAATTAGACAGCACGACTTCCTCCACAGTGGCCGGGAAGCTGCTTGTATAAGCGGGATTTGCCTGCTGAACATAACCAATCCTCGGCCAGCCTTTAAAGTGCTTTAAATCCTCCCCGAACAGGAAAATACCGCCGCTTGCGGGCGAAAGCTCGTTTAAAATCAGCCGGAAGAGCGTACTTTTCCCGGCGCCGTTAGAGCCTGTGACCGCGACAAAATCACCGGGCATAACCTTGAAATTAACGCCGCCAAGCAGGGTTTCGTCGCCGTATTTGAAGAACAGGAAGGAAGCCTCAAGTACAGGCGGTTTATCCAAAGCATCGGCCTCCTTTTAAGATAATGCTTCCTTTAAAGCGGCATGATTCTTCCTCATGACTGAAAAATAATCGTCACCGTTTTCGCGCTCCTCATCAGTAAGTCCCTCAAGCGGGCTTAGCGGCAAGGTTTTCGCGCCAATCTCAGCCGCGACCGTCCGCGCGATTTTGGCGCTTGAAAGCTCCTCGTAAAAGACGACGGTGACGCCGTTTTCCCTTGCAAGCCGGGTCACCTGCGCCATTCTTGCGGGGCCGGGCTCATCCTCGGGAGAGTATCCGGCAATCGAAATCTGCTCAAGGCCATAGTCGCGGCACAAGTATCCAAACGCCTCATGCGTCACGACGATTACCTTTTTTGGCAAGAGACTAAGCGCCTTAAATTCATCGTCGAGCTTATCGAATTCGGCGAGGTGTTTCTTTAACGCCTCGTCATATGACCCCGCGTTTTTGGGGTCAATCTCCTTTAGCGCCTCGCAGACCGCCGCGAATTGCAGCTTCGCAAGCCTCGGGGAAAGCCAGACATGCGAATCGTGATGATCATGATCATCGTGGATGTGATGGCCGTCATGTTCGCGGCCGTCATCCGGGGACGCAAGCAGCGCCTGGATTGCAAGGGATGTCTCAACCGCGGGCGGCGCGTCTTGTCCCAAGCCTGAAAGCACTGAATCTACCCAATGCTCAAAACCCATGCCTGCGTATAAAAATAAGTCGGCCCCCATCAAACCGGCGATGTCGCGGGGCGAAGGCTCCCAGTCATGCGGCTCTGCGCCGTCGGGGATAAAACATCGGACTTCGGCGAAATCTCCGGCGGCTTTTTTCGCAAAGTCATAGACCGGGTAAAAGCTCGCGTAGATTACGGGCTTGTCCCGCACGACCGCCGTTGTGGACGCCGGAACGGCGCAGGCGCATAAAAACGCTGAAAAAATAAGGGTCAAGCTAAGTTTCATTACGACAGCAGCTCCCAGTCGATGCATAGTTCCTCCTTATTGGCAATGATTCCCATCTGTATTTTATCTTTTGAGCAAGGTTATGTCAAGTATTGGATCTTTCCCGGCGGCTTAATCCGCGATTGATTTTACAACGTCACGAGCCCGCTAAAACAGCGGGCTCATTTGCGTGTCTTATGTATCGCGTTCTTTTTTGATTTTAAAAATGAGACGCAGGACCGGCGCCAAAAATTTCGGGCTTTTAATAACGACGACTTTCATATGTACACCACCTTAAAATAAAAATTGGATTCCTCAAAACGGCCTGCAACGAATGCCTATGTAAATCAGGGCGATTACCGCAATCAGCAGGGCGAGCTTGGCCGAGCAAAACAGCGCGAGAAACAAACCCGCGCCAAACGCGATCAGCGCGCGCGATATCTGGTAATCATAATAGTAACGCCGCCTGCGCCTACGGAACCACCACCCCATTCTTTACACCTCCACCAAGGCTTTGCTCCAGTATACGCGCTTCGCCTGATTCTTGTGAGGATTTTGTGTCACGCTAATTCCACCTATTTCTATTGACGGCGACTGATATTTCGCGTATAGTATTCTTGGACGAAAAAAGCAAAAACCATGTGAGGGAACCATGAGCTATAAGCTTGGAATTGACGTCGGCTCCACGACGCTTAAAACAGTGGTGCTAAACGACGACGATAAAATCATAGAAAAAAGCTACCAGAGGCACTTTTCAAAAGTCAGGGAGATGACGCTTGAGCATATAAGCGGGCTTTCTTCCCTTTTGCGCGGGCATGAGCTTAAAGTCGCGGTGACCGGCTCCGCGGGACTTGGTATATCAAAAAATGCAAGACTTGAGTTTGTTCAGGAGGTATTTGCAACCGCAGGCGCCGTAAAACGGCTCGTGCCGCAAACCGACGTTGTAATCGAACTCGGCGGCGAGGACGCGAAGATTATCTTTTTAAAAGGTACGCTCGAGGAGCGCATGAACGGCACCTGCGCCGGAGGCACGGGCGCGTTTATCGACCAGATGGCGACGCTTCTGGACATAACGGCGGATGAGCTGGACGCGCTGAGCTTCGGGTATGAAAAAATCTACCCCATCGCGTCACGGTGCGGAGTGTTTGCGAAAAGCGACATCCAGCCGCTTTTAAACCAAGGAGCGCGCAAGGAGGATATCGCCGCGAGCATCTTTCAGGCAGTAGTCGACCAGACGATAACGGGACTCGCGCAAGGCCGCGAGATCAAAGGCAACGTGTTGTTTTTAGGCGGCCCGCTCTCGTTTTTAAAGGGACTGCAAAAGCGGTTTACTAATGTGCTGGGGCTTACGCAGAAAAATGCGATATTCCCGGCTATGGCGCCGTATTTCGTGGCGCTCGGCGCCGCATATTACGCGGAAGGAATGCCCGGAGGCGCATCGCTTACATTTGATGAGCTTGTTTTAAGGCTTTCCGATACCGACGAGGCCGGAAGCCGCCTTGAATCTATGCCGCCGCTGTTCGAAAGCCGTGACGAATACGAAAGGTTTCAATCGCGCCACGCGAAGATGAGCGTTTTAAACCGCGATATCGATACATACCAAGGCAAGGCGTATCTCGGCATCGACGCCGGAAGCACCACCACGAAGGTTGCGCTGATCGACGATACGGGAAACCTTTTGTACAAGCACTATGTCGGCAACGCGGGGAACCCCCTGCCGGTTCTCAAAGAGCAGATCGGGCGAATACGGAAGCTATGCGGTGATAAGACCGTGATCGCGTCGGCGGCGGTGACGGGCTACGGCGAGGAGCTTGTAAAGGCGGCGTTCGGCGTCGATTTCGGCGTGGTTGAGACATCGGCGCATTTTACGGCGGCAAAGCACTTTAACCCGCATGTCGATTTTATCATCGACATCGGCGGACAGGACATCAAGTGCTTTACGATAAAGGACGGCGCTGTTGACAGCGTGATCTTAAACGAAGCGTGTTCGTCCGGATGCGGCTCGTTTATCGAGACGTTCGCGAAATCCTTGGGCTACGGTATTGCTGAATTCGCGGAGCTTGCGCTGTTTGCTAAAGCTCCCGTGGACCTCGGCAGCCGCTGCACCGTGTTTATGAATTCCTCCGTCAAGCAGGCGCAAAAGGACGGCGCGACTGTCGGCGAAATTTCGGCGGGGCTTGCGGTAAGCGTCATCAAAAACGCGCTGTATAAGGTCATCCGCGCGAAAAATGCGGACGAGCTGGGCTCTAATATCGTCGTCCAGGGCGGCACGTTCCTAAACGACGCCGTGCTTCGCAGCTTTGAAAGGGAGCTTGGGCGCGACGTGATACGGCTTTCCATATCGGAGCTTATGGGCGCTTACGGCGCCGCCTTGTACGCGATGGAACATGAGCCCGAAGCATCCGGGCTTATCACCGCCGAAAAGATCGCCGCGTTTACGCATACGGCGACGCCTGCGGTCTGCAAGCGGTGCACCAATAAATGCAGCTTGACCGTCAACGCGTTCAGCGGCAGCGAAAAACCGTTTATATCGGGCAACAAGTGCGAGCTCGGAGCGGGGAACGCAAAAGCTGCCGGACTGCCGAACCTCATGCGTTATAAGTACGAATACATATCAAATTACCCGCTTCATGACGGGGGCAGGGCGACAATCGGCATACCCCTTGCGCTCAACATGTACGAGAACCTGCCGTTCTGGGCGGAATTCTTTAAAAGCTTAGATTGCACGGTCGTACTTTCCGCACAGTCGAGCCGGGAGCTTTACATGAAAGGGCAGGGGACTATCCCGTCCGATACGGTTTGCTACCCCGCGAAGCTAGTGCACGGCCACATCGAGGATTTGATCCAAAAGGGCGTTACAACGATCTTTTACCCGTGTATGAGCTACAATTTTGACGAGGGTATCTCGGATAACTGTTTTAACTGTCCTGTTGTCGCGTATTACCCCGAGCTAATCAAGGCAAACATGGGGAATATAGAAAAAATCCGCTTTGTTTCGCCGCATTTGAGTTTGAACGACCAAAAGGCGTTTATCAATAAGGCAACGGGGATTTTTAAGGATGTTATACCGGGTCTTTCGGCGTCGGAAGTGAAAGCGGCGGCGAAAAAAGGGTATGATGCATATCGCAGGTTTAGAAAGGATATGATTCTACAGGGGGAAACGGCGCTTAAAACAGCGCGTGAAAAAGGCTTGAAGGTGATTGTCATAGCGTCGAGGCCGTATCATGTAGACCCCGAGATAAACCACGGTATAGACAACCTTTTGACGTCGCTGGGGTTTGTAATCATAACGGAGGACTGCGTCAGCCATCTGTATGATAAGCCCATGCTAAACGTGCTGAACCAGTGGACATACCACGCAAGGATGTACAACGCGGCCCGGTTTGTGGCGCAGCACGACAACATGGAGATGGTCCAGCTTGTAAGCTTCGGTTGCGGCATAGACGCCGTCACGACGGATGAGGTGCGTGATATCCTGCGCGAAAACGGCAAGCTTTATACGCTTTTAAAAATCGACGAAATAAAAAATCTTGGCGCTGCGAAAATCAGGATGAGAAGCCTGCTTGCGGCGATGATAGAAAGGCAAGGTGTTCGCATTTGAGGCGGGACGGCGTCATAGAGCGGGTTGCTTTTACAAAAGAAATGAAAAAAACACATACGATTTTAGTTCCTCAGATGCTGCCGATCCACTTTGATTTGATTGCAAAGGTGTTTAAGCAGGACGGCTACAACGTCGAGGTGCTCAAGACAGACCACAAGGGGATTGCCGAAGAGGGGCTTCAAAGCGTACATAACGACACATGCTACCCCGCGCTTCTCGTCATCGGCCAGTTTATCGATGCGCTCAAAAGCGGAAAGTACGACGCCGATAAAACCGCGCTTTTAATCACGCAGACGGGTGGCGGGTGCCGGGCTTCGAACTACATATATTTACTTAGGAAAGCGCTTGTGAAAAACGGGTTTACCAATGTGCCGGTATTGTCGCTTAATTTTTCGGGACTTGAGAAAAACAGCGGGTTTAAAATGTCGCTTAGGGTTTTCACAAAAATCGTGTATTCACTTTTGTATGCGGATTTTCTGATGTGCATAAGCAATCAGGTGATACCGTATGAAAAGACGAAGGGCGACGCGAAAGCTCTTGTCGAAAAATGGACGGAAAAACTCCTGAATCAGATGGAAACTCCGCTATTCGTGAGGCTTAGTAGAAACTACAAGGCGATTCTAAACGATTTTTCGAATATCGAGGCGGACAGGAGCGCAAAAAAGGTAAAAGTCGGAATCGTCGGCGAGATTTACTTAAAATACGCCCCGCTTGGCAATAATAACCTTGAGGAATATCTTGTATCCGAGGGCGCCGAGGTTGTAAACTCCGGGCTGCTTGACTTTGTCATGTACTGCGTATATAACCGCCTGTTCGATAAAAAGATTTACGGCACAGGCGGCATGGGGTATCTTGGATTTAAGCTGGCGGCCGGGTTCCTTGTTAAAAAGCAGCGGCAGATGGTAAAAACAATAAAAGGCCACGGTATGTTCACAGCCCCCGCCGATTTTGAAAAAGTCGTTACTATGTCGCAGGGTTATGTAGACCACGGCGTAAAAATGGGCGAGGGCTGGCTTTTGACGGCGGAAATGCTGGAGCTCATTCATTCCGGCGTGCAAAACATTATTTCGGCGCAGCCGTTTGGATGCCTGCCAAATCACATCATCGCAAGGGGCATGGTTAGAAAAATCAAGGATAATTTCCCTGAAGCAAACATTGTCGCCGTCGATTATGATCCCGGCGCAAGCCGCATCAATCAGGAAAACCGCATCAAGCTCATGCTTGCGACCGCTAAGCTAAACATGGGCGTATCGCAGCTTAAGTACGAAGAGGTTCCCGAAATTCATGAAGCGGAGGAAAAAGTGTTCGCGTAACCGCTTGACGGAGCCTTTCGGATTGTGTATAATATTATAGCGTGTAAAATCAGGCGCGTGGTGCGGTGGATATAGCTCAGTTGGTTAGAGCGCCAGATTGTGGCTCTGGAGGTCGTGAGTTCGACTCTCATTATCCACCCCAAAACGGCGGAAGCTTAAAGCTTCCGCCATCATGATGGGCTGTCGCCAAGCGGTAAGGCAACGGACTTTGACTCCGTCATCCCGATGGTTCGAATCCATCCAGCCCAGCCATTCAATTTATCGCATTGTTATGCGGAGAATTAACTGTTGTTTGCTGTGCGGCAGACAGCAGTTTTTTCTTGATTTAGGGTGTTTGCCACGGTTTTGCCACGGTTTTGCCACGGTTTGTGATTTCATGAAACATCAGCCTTGTCAAAAGCCTCGCTCATAATATTTGCCGCAACAAAAGCCGTGCGTTTTTGATGACTAAAATCCCTATGGGCATATATGTCTGCCGTTGTGGACAAATTGCTGTGTCCGAGATAATTTTGTATATCCTTTAAATCCACGCCGTCGTCCTGCAATAAAGTTGCGCATGTGTGGCGCAAATCGTGGAACCGGATGCGTGGAAGCCTGGCATTGTCCATCGCTTTGGTGAACAGCTTGCAAATTGAGCTTGGATGCGGCGGCGTACCGTCATCCATGACACAGAGGTATCCGTCAGGGTTGAAGTTCTCACCGATTGCACTTTCGAGAAATTCCTGCTGTTCCTTTAATCCGATGAGGAATTCCCGAACCTGCGGCATTAACGGTAGAACACGATAACTGCTAGCGGTTTTGGTGATATCCTGCCTGACAACGCCGCCTTTGATTGCCACCACCGTACGCCGGATTGTTATGGTGCTATCCTCAAAGTTGATTGCGCTCCATTTGATGCCCGTAGCTTCACTTCTGCGCAAGCCGTAATTTGCCGCCATAAAAATGACCGGTTCCGCAAATGAGCCTTTAGAAGCCGCTAACAATTTTCGCACCTGTTCCGGCGTATAGTATTTCGCTTGATATTTCTGGCGCTTCGGCAGTTTCACCCGCGAAGCCGGATTGTATGGAATTAGTTCCAACCGCACCGCATCCTCCAATGCCTTATGAAAATTGGAATGGATATGCTTTATCGTGGAGGTCGTGATATTACCTTTTTTTCCGTCAAGCCGCGGTGCTGTTAAGCAATGCTCATAAAACCGCTGGATGTGGATTGGCTTAATTGCCTGCATGGTCAGCTTCAAGGGCGTGAAATACGGGATAATACGTTTGGTTGTGACGGTGTGGTAATGCTGCCAGGTAATTTGCTTCACATAATGCTGCATCTTGGCAATCCAATCTGACATGTAATCGGCGAATAATATCTGCTCCGGCGGCAATTCGGGTAAGGGCTGCTTTTCGGGGACTTCACCGGCTGCCAATGTTTCCAGCAATATTTTATCAGCCTGCCGCTTGTTGTACCCTTTCACAGAAAAGCCAGTACTCACCCATTTTTGTTTGCGCCTGCCGTTTGCGTAGACATTCAACACCATGTAATAGGTATCGTTTTTGATATGTAAGCTGCCTGTCATTTTAATACTCCTTTCCGGCTGCCTACAGATTATCTGATAAGATAATTTTACCACAGGCAGCCGCTTGATTCAATTCGTTTTTTAGCTATTTTCTTTCAAATAATCTTCTATCCACCTAGTGGGAATTCTGTACTTGATACCAATGCGGACGGATTTAAGACGTCCCGATTTCAGCAATGAATATGCAGTATTGCGCCCAATCCCCAGCATTTTACACAGTTGATTAACGGTAACTACATCGGGATAGCCGTGAAACATTCTATACATCGACATCACCGTTCTCCTGAAGTGAGCGACGCCAGATAAACTTTTGTCACATCATCACGGGAATGCCCGAGCAGTTTAGCGACCTTCTTCCGCGCTTGGAACTCACTGTCGCCGGATTCTATATAACCTTTGTACCATTCGACCGCGCAAGTATGCCTAAGCCCGTGAAAATGCAGCGGACGCGTAGAGCAGGAATCTTGGATTTGTGGCTTGTAATAACGGATAAACTCCTCAACCCGCTGCATGGCAAGATGCGTTCTGTCGTCAGGCTTTACAAAAAGCTTATGTCCTCGCGGCGTCACTGACAGCATCTTTTTCAGTTCAATCTCAATGCTGAGATTGATTGGCACATCCCGCACAAGCCCGCCTTTGCCTTTGATTGTAATGATTCCCGTTTTTACGGCATTTGCCGCGGTTTGTGTGTCAATTCTGAAACATTCATGCAACCGAAGCGCCGCATACCGAGCCAGACAGAAAACTGTCGCATAATCTTCTCGACCGAGTTCCTGTGCCTTCGCGACGGCAATGTTTGCAATCCGCTCCAGCCGGTATTCTACTGCCAGAAAATACAGGAACCGTTTGAACGCCTCGCCATACCTTTGCTTTGTCTTGTAGCTGCCTTGCCTGTTGTGCTTGAAAACCTTCTCGAACTGTACGAGCAGATTTGCGTATATGTTTGTAGTAGACATATTGTGTGACCTCCATAATCTAAGACTATTTATGTATCCGAGAAAGGGCGCAGCTATCACGTACGCTTTGAGCGTTTTCGCCGGTTCTCCAGCGAAATTACCCTGAAAGCTGCCAGAACGAGATGTGGACAAATCCCTGATAAACTGCATTGCTGTGGGAAATCCAAGATTGGAAGCAAGTCCATTAATTGAAACGCCAATCCCACCGTCTCGTTCAGAAAAGACCCTGTGTTGAGCATCATCATCCGTCTGCGCCCCTAAAAGAGGCCGGAGCAAAATCGGCTCCACGGAGAACGCCGTGCCAGATACAGAAGTGCAATATCTGTATCCGAACAATCCTGCAAGCAGGCGCAACAATCGCCACCGGCGCGTAAATTCCGCCCTGCCATACGATGTGAAGCTGCCGGCGGCGTGAACTTTCCGGCTGCTCCACCCGGGGACGCTGCCAAGCGTCCCCTTGCGATGTCCCTGCAATTAGGGAAAACCTGCCATCGCCATGCAGGTTTGTGTTTTTTGATAAAATTATTGTATTTTATGAGTGAATCCCTACCGGTACGGTTGGCGGCCGCCCGATATTTTGAGCTTATTAATCGCTAAAATGCAAAAAAAGACCATGATGGCCCATTCGGGTAATCATAGTCATCGTTATGGCTATTTAATTATTTATACCTGTACGCGGGCAGGTCATGGTAAAAATTCTTGTTAGTATATACGGCATGGAAGCCGTGTTTTTCTTTTGTTGTCGGGATTCTATTCCCCTCGCTTCGCGAGTGTGCTGAACTGCACATGAACTGTCGTTCATATTTGTTCACATAAGCGCACCTGCCCCCGGGAATTCACAATCACACCTGAACACAATCATACCTAAGAGAACATGTTTTAGTATATCATATCTTTTGCGGCTTGTAATCTTGCGGTTTTGTCAAGAGTGAAATAGTCTCTTAACAAAGCGGAAAATTGCGTAATACGCCTGTAAATATCCATTAAAATGGGAGTACCGCGCCTAATCAGGTTAAGGTTACTGTTAATTTTCTCAAAAAACGACGGAAAGGGATAGCAAGAATAGCAAGATAAATAAGATAACGTAAAATAGAATGCAAAAAAGCAGACCTAAAGAGCGCGCGAAAAAAGGGGTGTCATTTTGCGCGCAATTTCCGGACTTTTACATTCCGGCTTTTGCGCGCTCTTTTATGTCCCCTACTTCCTTGTCTTCTCCTTTTTGCCTTGTTTCAGTCCCTTTTTTCTCGCTTTCTCTTCCGCCATTCTGCGTGAATGCTAACAGCACAGGCGATGAACTTGCGGTCTTCACAAAACTCGCAATCAACGCCATGCCGGAGGTAATCTACACCGGCACGGACCGTCCCGCCACAATCGAGGCGCTTCTTGAGCGGGCAGAGGTAAGGGTGACGGATAAGCGTGACGGCGAAATTCCGCTTAATGAATTGGAAATCACATTCCATGCCGAACGCAATACAGATTTTGACCGGATAAAAAATTCCGTAGTCAACAGGAACTATGTAATGTACCTCAACGTAGAAAACAGCGTCGGCCTTCGCGCGGATGAGGTAAGCGTTGCAATCAGAATCATAAGCAGTACAAACAACAGCAATACAAACAACAATGGCAATAACAATGGCAACAGCAATAATAACGGAAACAACGACAACAATCAGATAAACGAAAACGGCCAGGGTAATGATAATGGTAACGGTCAAGGCAACGGCAACAGCCAGGGTAATGAACCGACGCCGGCGCCGAAACAGACACCAGAACTGGCGATGGCAACACTAACCCTCCAGCGCAACCACCCGCACAGCCACCGGCACAGGCGAGGGTGACGCCATCAACGCAACCGCCTCCCGCTCCTCCAGTTGGACCCAGAACCGGCGCAAACACAAATACAAACACAACCAGAAACGGCGGCAGCGGCAGCGGCGGAAATCTCAATGTTCAACCTGAGCCCCCCGCGCAAACCGAAAACGACAGCGATACCCCCGCCGCCGTAAGCGAAAACAACGGCATATTCATCCCGCAATCCCTGTTAAGCATGATGGAGGCAAACGCGCATCATCTCGAAAATGGTTACACCTTAATCGAGAATGAAGACGGCAGTTTCGTCCTGCTTTGTGAGGAAGGCATCCCGCGCGGATTCTACAGGCAGGATGAAAACGGCAAATGGATTTATTTCCCTGAGGATTCAAGCGCCGGAGAGTTACATTTCGCAGTACTGTGGGCGCTTACTTCGATGGCGTTGATTTTCACGACAGCGGGGATTTATCTGATTAGGCGCATGAAGAAATTGCAAGGTTTGGTGGGGTGACATGGGGGGAATCTTAAACCGCTCGAAAAGTACACAGAGAAAAAAGAATCTGGGGGCTGTTGACAAATTCAACAGCCCCTAGGGATTTCCTAGTGTACCGCGGGTTTTGTCTGCCGCCAATATCGCGGGTAACGTTAAGGGTTATCATCAAATATTTCTAATCAGCACTGCGGAAAAAACCCTGAGAATTAACGAGGGGGTTAGCCAAGTTAGGTGCTGATTAAAATTTGCGTTGCTCGCACGAACAGATCAAAAAAACACTGGATGCTTTATATTATAGAGGGTACTGTTAAAAGTATCCTCTATTTTTGCACAGAAACCAGTTTTGTATAACCCCGCAGTGTAAAGACGCCGTCGTGTGCTTCGCCAAACGCATAATTTGACATATCGAAGCCATCGGAAATTTTGACAAGTCCCGTCTGCAACAGATTGCGCGAAACATCATCATGTTCATCATCACTGCAAATAAGAGCCGCCGTTTGCAAATAACCTTTATATGGACGAAGGCTAATTATCTTTTCTTTTTTTAGTGGCTTAACCCAAATGTTCCTGTACATTATTGAAGGTTCAAGTATACTATCCGAATATGCGCTTATGCTGCAATCCCGCCCCCTAAAAATGCGGCTGTCGCTATTTCGATTTTCTATCTTGGCATGATATAGCTGCAATGTAACTTGTGCTTTGGCAAATAGTTCAGATGCAGAATCCAATGCAATTGGGTTTCTATAAGATATCCGCTCCAGTATCGGTAAAAACATCTCGCAGAAAGTGTATATTTCTTCCATATCATCAGTATCAAGAAAAACGCCTTGACAAGAACTGCAAAAAAGCTGATTGGTAAGACATATATTTTCTGCAAGCCTTTCAAGGCTATCATTGTTGATGCCATTCATTGTAACATAGGCAAATGAAATTTTATGACCCCACTCTATTATTTTCGTGTTGGGGTCTGCTAAACTGCGAACCGCTTTGACGGCTTCATCTCCTCCCCAAATCACGATTGCGTCTGCCACTTTTGCCAGTTTATTCATGGCATAAATGTCCTTTGAGGAATAATCAAAAACGTAAACGTATTCTCTTAAAGACGGCTCTACCTTGAACAGCTCTTCCAGCAACGAGACTGTTATTCCACCTTCCTCTTTTGGAAGCTTGACAATGTTTATGTTTCCTGTCAACAATCCCTCAAGCACACTGACGAACGGTAATCCGTCAACATTGCCCGCCGTTATATGAAAGAGGACTCCCAGCGGGGCAATCATTTGGACGGCAGTAGCGCCGCTATGCAGATATGTAAGTGTGCGCGGTTTATCATAAGCGTCGCCAAGTTCAGTCTTTATTCGATTTTTCAGAGCCTCTGCACTTAGCATCTCCTTTATCTGGCCAAGGTACATCTCTGCCAAACGATTGCTAACGCCCAATTCCGGCAATCTATTTATGACTTCAAGGCTTTCAATATTGCAAGCTAAATAATCGCAAGCATTCATCACAGTATTTACATCAAGCAGCGGCTTGCACAGCGTAGCGGTAATCATTTCATCAATTTTTTCGAGAACGTCATCGCATTCAGCACCGCTGATTATTTTACCGTTTACCAGATTCACAAAATCACCCCCGCACTATTAAATGTTTTTCAAATAATCGGATGCCGCCTGTGTACAAGTTTTTATACTCGCAAGACCTACACGACCTATAAGTTCAAAGTGTGGAGAGGGTATTTTGCAACCACATTTGCCAGCATCTCGCATTACAGCTATATCGTCAGTCATAATGCTTCCGAATGGTACGCTTGAGAGCAAAGGGGTTATTAGGTTCAGCAATCCGGGCGTGTCATTGGGCGTACGTTCAAGTGTATTAACGTCACGGATAATTACACGACTGAAAACAGGGATATGGAAGTTACCGTTTTCACACGCAACATAATTTATCGGATGTTCGGCTGTGCTGAAATGGTCTTTGAAGTTTTCGCGGCGAACCCCTAGTGTATTACTCACCATTGAAAATAGCTTATCCTTGCTAATTTCTTCTGCAAAAAATGTTTTCCACCCACCGCCGAGAAGCATTTTGGAGTTCTTGTGCAGGGTTATCTTGATACCTCTTTCGTTTAGCTCGTCAATAAACATTTTCATATAAGCAGGAAAGCCAACAATTCTTACAGGGTGGTTTTGTTTGCTAAACCTTAAAAGAGAATCCACTAACCCTTGTATATCAGCATAATATTCACCATTTTTGACCTTGAGCGCATATGCAATTCCTTTTTGCGGAGCCAGAAATGTAATACCCTTCAACGCTTTTGCCATAGCTGTTTGATTAGATTTATCTGGCTGATAGCCTAATATGATATAATTTGTGCGCCGCAAGGAGAGCAGATTGTGATATTTGAAAATTTTTAGGAGCATACATAACCCCCAAAATGCCGAACTAACATCAAAACCGCTCAGTGTTTTTTTGCCGCCTGTCCCAGATGAAGATGTTTTCAGCAAAAATTTATCATAAGGTTTACTCGTGAGAGTGTGGTTTTTCAGATATGATGTTGGCAATGGGGGGAGTTTATGTAAGTCGTTTGTGCTGCGAAGGACACTTTTGTCAAAGTCCAACACCTCAAGAATATCCCGGTATTCAGGGCAATGGCGTACATGAAAATCAATGTTAGATTTCATAGCCTCTAAAAATATTTTGTCTGTTGATTTCAAATCATAGATTTTTCTTGACCTGAACAACTTGCCCCGATATTTCATAACTGCCTCCGATGACTGAAAAATGAGAATTAACTAGAGCATACCATATTTAGAGTATAACAACAAGGAAAAAGTAAAAACCAAATATCACATTCCATCGTCAAGATTTTTGTAGCTTGATGGTGGTTTTCAATTTATACCTTGACATTATTGCTCTGACGGTCAATGCGGGTGATGATTAAAAGTACGGAGGTGATGATTAAAAACAATGCGTAATGATTAACTCATTTTCGCAAGTGCGATGGTACTATACCAAACCATATAGCTTTCTTACGGTGTCATCGTCTGAGAGCGTAAAACGCTGTGCGTTTCGGCGTTTCGTGAGCGGGCTGTTCGGGTCAATCGACGCTTCAAGGGCCTTGCGTTTATGCTCGGTATCCGCATAAGCATAAACGAGAGCTGTTTCAAGATTTGCATGACCGAGCCATTGCTGAATCAACGCAAGGGCATTGCCTTTTTGATGCAAATGCATCGTCCGGCTGTGCCGAAGCAAATCCAATAGAATAAATTTTGCTTTGCCGTCAGCGCTTCCAGTATATAGGATTTCTTTGCATCCTACCCTGCATAAAGGATTTTTTCTCAGCGGCAAGTGATACGTATTCCTGCTTTAAGACAGTTGATTTGCAGCTTGCTTTGGAGTATAATAAGAATACAAATTCGGTAGTCAGCGCATTATTTGATAAACGCACCCCGGAGCGCATGGCGATGACAAAAGCCGCATGGGAAAGGCTTAACGAATGTGACGTTTACCTGTCAAAAACCGTTTTGGACGAACTTGGGAGCACATCACAGCCATTGCGTGATAAAATGCTGGCAGTTGTATCGGATTTCACTGTTCTGCCTGATACTGATACATCTAAAAAACTTGCAGGGGTTTATAATTAGAAAAATGGGCAGCGCTTTTCTAACACTTTCTGTTAGAAAACGAAAAATTCTTTTTTTCGCATATAAAACAAAAAAGGAAGCAATTCCATCAAAAACCCGATTGCAATAAGGCTTTAGATGGGATTGCTTAATACAAAATAATATCAGATAATCTGTAGAAATTATTTCTTTGACTCCGTCATTCCGATGGTTCGAATCCATCCAGCCCAGCCAAATTTTCCGCATAGTGAAGCGGTTTTGTGAATCCCCATCAGATTTTGCCTGATGGGGATTTTGCCTGCTTTCGGACGTTTTCGAACACTTTAAAATCAGGATGCCGCGTCGTCCTCTAATAAATTTGAGATTCCCATAATGCGACCTCTTATTCCCAATTGCAATATATTTGTGCGAAATTGAGAAATATCTTTAAAATTGAAATATTCACGCGCTTTATTATGCAAGTCGATACTCAAACTTCATCCAATACAAGCTCTATCTTTGTAGTCCATACGCTGTCTTTACAATCCAACTTCAATATTCCATCATAACGCTCCGCTGTAGTTAGCACGGAATATAACCCAAATCCATGCGAAGTTTTATCGCTTTTTGTGGAGAGGGGCACGTTCCCATGAATTGGAATTTCTGCATCCACCGGATTTTCCACTGATAAAAAGAAAAATCCATTTTCAAAAAATGCTCTGACTGAAACCCATCGCTTCATGTGATGGGTTTCTATTTTTTCACAGGCTTCCGGTGCGTTATCCAATATGTTGCCCAAGATAACGCAAAAATCTGTAGCTTCAATACCCTTTGGCGGAATCATTCCATCAAAGGTCAGTTGTACATTCATTTTTTCCGCTCTATTTCTCTTTTCAGAAAGCAGGGCATCCGATACGGGATTTCCGGTGCTAAATGCGAAAAAATCAAGGTTTATGGATTCATCAAGCGCCCCTAGGCATTCTATAGCAGCTTCTATGTCCCGCTGGTTAAGATGGCTAATCAACGCAATTTTCAAATTATCGAAATCGTGACGGAACCGCCGCACATCTTTGTTTGCTTGAATCAACTGGCTATAATGCTGGACTTGGTTATCTATCTGTTGTTCCGCCGAACTGGAAACCGCCTGATAATGCATCGAAGAAATGGTACCGGCAATCCATAACGGGCAGAGGATACCGAACATAATGAGCATTACAGCACAAATAACTTGAATAATAATTAGATTTATTGTAATGGGGAATATATAAAACATCTCGATTAACAGATATGCCATGATAGCGCTGCCCCATATGCATATTAGCATAAAAGTTTTTTGGCGCGATGAAATTAAAAATAAAGAGCGTGCAATTTTAGAGAACATTATTTTTTTAGCAGTCAAGATGCTAATGATAGTTATACCGACATGGAGAATTGCGCTGAAAGCATATAAAACACTGTCTCTAACTTGAAAAACACTGATTATCCACAAGCTAGAAATAACAACTGTACTAGAGAATCCTATGAAAAATAGCACGATCGCTAATTTTTTGCGTAATTGTCCCGATAAGACGCCTATCAACAGGATATGAATATTAATTATGTAACTTAGGGCTTCAATCCAAGCACTTTGTCCCACGATACTCTCTCCGTTCCCTAAATATGACGTCTTGTTCCTAATTTCATGCCTTTTGTTCAGAATTGTGGTTATTTGTTAGGTATGACATTTAAAAATTTGGATGAGGGAGGGGTTGCATATGTTTGGTTTTACCCGGATTATAACTTTATATCAACATCTGAAGGGAATCCTTACACGAAATCAACCGAGGAGATAAGGAGTTTTTTTAGCTGAAGATATCGAAAAACTGAAAAGAAAAAATGATTGGGAAACGGAAATCGACCTCAGTAAATGCAAAAAGGCTGAAATCGTTAACAGAAAAGGGGCAGGTCCATTAAAAAACTCACAAGTTTTTCCATTATATCAAAAAGCGCTTGGTGAAGATGCGCTTAATCACGCGGGACGAATTTATTTTTTTATCATGGATGATTATGGACGTTCTATGTATTGGGGAACTGGAAAGACTCCAAGTGAGCGAGTTGTTGTCATGTTGTTTAATTCTGACGGTTCATACGATGAAAACAAAAGCTATTTTGAATTAACTGATTTCTTTAGCTACCAAGAGGAGCTAAAGCATTTTAAAGAGCTGAACAATTGGAATCAACCTTTGAATTAAAGTGGAGAATCATGCCAATGTATTTGGCCGCCGCAAACGCCCTCGCGACAGGCATGGACGCGATTATCGCGGCACATATACAGTTAGAAGACTGCCCGGAATAATTGCTTCTAATGTGTTATGTGGAGGAAAAAAGGATGAAAATCAATATTATTATTATCATTTTAATAATATCTTTATTGCTGCTAAGCTCCTGCAACATAAGCGGCGCAAATTTCTTTGGTCTGTTGGTACGGAACGATACAGGTCGGCACAAGCATTGCTTGACGCCGGTGCGATCCAGATATTATGGGTTGGGGTGATCGCGCTGAAGGAGCACAGCTACAACGCGAGGAATCAGTTGATCCGCATTGCTGGCCTGTAAGACCTTCATTTATCGGCAGCGCCTACAATACGAGATAGAAAATTTTGTATAAAATCATCAAATTATCCAAATCGCAGAATTATTTATACAAAATATTGACAAATATCTTATTATTTGATAAAATTTTATCAAACATGACACTAAAATATAAAGACAAAAGGAGAGGACAAAATGGCAGGTCAAATCAGAACCACACCGGAAGAATTACGTGCAAGAAGCGCGGAATACAGGCAAAAGGCGGAGGAGATTTCAGGAATCATATCAGGTCTTGACAACTTAATCTCCCGGCTTCAGGATGAGTTTGAGGGGCAAGCGGCACAGGCGTTTCAGTCGCAGTACCAGGAGATACGCCCTCATTTTGTAAAGGGGCAGGAAATGACGGAAACCTTATCACAGCAAACGGCGCAGATGGCGCAAAACTTCGAGGATCTCGACCAGCAAATGGCCGGAGCGATTCGCGGATAATAGATATATTTGATTTTGCGAAGTCTACAGGGGCAGTTGCAAGCTACAACCAACTTTTACATCTTAGATTATCATCTTTAGCTGTTGGATGTTTTGCGACGGTCCTTGTTTTTATGTAAATTTACGGGGTTTCAAAATATTATGAGGTATTTCGTTTCATTTTTCGTGTCTGTGATAATCTTATCATTTTTGGCGTTTGCGTCGGATAGCAACGGCCTTAACATCAGGGTTGAGGCAATCAGGGAGCGCCAAAGCACATATATGTCGGCGGCGGATTCACTGGAGATTCGTATGTTCACGCCTAAAAGCGCGGAGATAGAAAGACAGTACAGCTTATTCATGGAAGAAAAACGGCGGCAAACCATTCTGGGGATATTTGACGAAACCGATATGGATATAAGGACTGAAAGTGAGAGGATACAGGAAAAAGCGGAAAACCTCGGCCTTTTTCATACCGGATTTGACCCGGACAGGCATCACAGGCCGGTTATGGAAGATGAATCGCGTGGATATAACCCTGTGATTATATTTTTATCAATCCTGCTGTTATGTTTTACGGGATTTCTTTTCAGCAGGCGCCGACATAAACAGAGAAAGAAGCGAAAGCAGAATGCAGCTTACAGTAACGATTAACCTGAAAGGCAATGAATATAATATTCAGGCCGACGCGAACCTTCCGATACAAAACGCGGCGCAGGCTTTAGATGAAAACTTCAATCTAAGCCTGCCAACACTTCCGGAATTTTATAAATCAGCGCTGCAACATAGGCTCGTCAGCGCTTATTTTACTTTTGCGGAAGCTGAAATTGAAAACGGCGACATCCTGTTTGCCGTTAAATAAAATAAACATCACGGGGTGGGAAAGAATTGTTGACGAATGAGAAAGCAATACAAAAAACACTTGAGAAAACAGTAAAGCTTTTTGACCTTGCTGCCGGCGCGGATAAGCTTTACAGGCTTGGCTTTTCAAATGCCCTGTTTGTTCCGGTGAACATTGACGCGGATGATGAAAACGCGATATTTACTTATCACCTTGACGAGCTTTCACCGGTGTCGTCAATCCAGAACTTCACCATATGCGAAAAGCTCCGTATGCTGTTAAACATTTCGGGGCTTTTCGGTATTTCCGATGAATATAGTTTTAGCTTAGAGCCTGATAATGTATACATAGACCGTAATTTAGAGCCGAAAATCCTGTTCCGCGATTTGAATTCTGAAGATAACCGGCATGACTTCATAGAGGAATACAAAGCGCTGATTGGCTGTATGTTACACCCGCGGTACCACTTCGACGATTATCTCAAAGGCGGTGGGAGCCTTTACAAAAAGAAAAAATTATTGCGCCCGTTCATTGGCGCGCAAACCGTTTCGGATATCAAAAATATATTGAAGGAGCAATATGCGCGCGAATCTAAAATCCAGCGGCAGGAAAAGGTTTTTGTGGATCGCAGGCGGTACAAGATTATGCAAATCCTTACGCCCGTTTTGCTGGCGCTTTTTTTGATCGCCGGGTTTGTGGCTGTGTATATCGGATTGATAGCGCTTCCTTTTGAAAGAACGCTGCTTGCGTCAGAGCACTATTTTTTGCGGGAGGATTTTGACAGCGCCATCGACAGCTTGAGAAATATTGAACCTGAATCCTTGCCAAAAGAGACAAGATATCAGCTTGCGCGCGCGTATGTGAATAGCGAAAGCTTAACAAGGGCGCAAAAGGATAATATCTTATCGGGGCTTACGGTGAGAACCGAAGACAATATCCTGTATTACTGGATATATATCGGCAGGCTGGACTTCGATAACGCGATTGATATGGCGCACCGCATCGGAAGCGACGAGCTGATTTTGTACGCGCTTGTAAGCTACGAGGTTCATGTGCAAAACGACGCGGCTTTAACCGGCGAAGAAAAATCAACACGCCTGTCAGAGTTGAGCCAGCAAATCTCTAATTTGGAAAAAGAGATTTTAGACAAAGAGGAGGCCTTGGATTAATGGAAAGCCTCCTTATTTTCTCAAATGGCAGCTATCATGAGAGTCCGGTGACCGGCAGCTTTCATCTTAACAGGCAAATGATACCATCTTCAAGAAATGTAGAATATACCTGTCAAAAAACCTCCGAGGGTCTTAAAATAAACGATTCTTTATTGCAGCCGTATACTCCCTGTCAAATCGGCGGCCGCACCGTATATTGGTTCCTTGGGAAAAGACGGCTGTATCGCTTCCCGGAGCAAGGCCGGATCTATGTGGGAAACAAGGACTACGCGGACATTATAACAAACCATGACCTTTTCTGTACAATCGAACCGGAAACGCTGCACCTTGAATGCGGCGAGGCTTATGTAAACGGAAAGCTTGTAAAACAAAACCGGACCGCTTTATCAGCCGGGGACTGTATTTTTATCGGCGGGATGAAGATTACCGTCAGGGAAAACGATATTGTGACAGACGGAGATATTGATTCTAACGGGATTTATTTAGACTATCTCGGTGAAATCGCGAAGCCCTTTGAGGGTTTTCCTGTTTATAAGCGTTCACCAAGAATCATAAAGAGGATACCGACGGATACGGTGAAGCTCACCGACCCGCCGGCGAAGCCTGAAAAACAGAAAGGGCAGCTTTTAAAGCTGATTGTCCCGCCGCTTGTCATGCTCATCATGACGATTGTCGTCATGATATTCATCCCGCGCGGAATCTACGCATTGATTGGAATCGCGACGACGCTGACGTCCACGGTAATGACCGTCACGAATTATTTTCAGGAAAAAAAGGACGCGAAAGAAACGGAAGCCGCGCGTCAGGAAAATTATGAAGCATACCTTTTACGGCAGCGTAAAACCCTTTACAAGCTGAAAAAAGAACAGGAAGCCTCGCTTACCTATCATTACCCTGCGCTTTCAGAGATTTCAGCGATGACCCGTGGATATTCGAGCAGGATTTATGAACGAAACGCAAACGACGATGATTTTTTGACGGTTGCCATCGGTAGTTCTTCGCACCCGTGCAGCTACACGGTTTCCCGCGGTTCAGAGGAAATCCAAGCGAAGGAAGACCCGCTTTTAACGGAAGCAAGAGAAATCGCCGATGCGTTTTCGCGGACCGGTATGCTGCCGACCGTGATTGATTTAAAGAAAGCACACCTTGGTATCGTCGGGGAAAAGCACAACGTCCACGAGCAGCTTATGGTGATTCTAACGCAAATCGCCTTCTTCCAAAGCTATCATGACGTTGAAATCATATGCCTGTTTGATTCAAAATTCAGAAACGAGTTTTCATGGCTTTCGTGGTATCCGCATTTTAAAATCAAAGCAATCAACGTAACGGGCGTAATCGACGGGGAAAATGTCCGCGACCAAGTGCTCGGGAACCTCACGCAGATATTAAAACAACGCAAGCTCAAAAAAGAGGAACAGAAAAAGGAAAGCGTTTTCCTGCCGCACTATGTTTTTGTAATCGACGAGCCGAAGCTTGTGATTAACCACTCCATCATGGAGTATCTTCAGGAAAAAGACAGCGGCATCGGTTTTTCAATCATATACACCACCGATATGATGGCAAGCCTGCCTGAAAACATTAAGACGGTGGTACAGCTTGGCGACGCGGAAAACGCGGTGTTATCCTTAAACGAGGGTAAGCTCAGGAACCTTTCCGTTTCATTGCAGCGAACGGAAAATATTAATCTGGAAGCCATGTCGCGCTGCCTTGCGGCGCTCACGCATGTACAGGGCGTCTCCACGCAAATCCCTGAAAGCATCACATTCTTTGAAATGTATCATATTCAGCATCCGGGTGAGCTTGACGTGACGGCACGCTGGTCTGCCGGCAATTCGCATAAAAGCCTTGCAGTCCCGCTTGGCGTGCGGGCGAAGGATGATTTCGTAGACTTGAACCTGCACGAAAAAGCGCATGGACCCCACGGGCTTGTAGCAGGCACGACCGGTTCGGGAAAAAGTGAGATTATCCAAAGCTATATCCTGTCCTTGGCTGTGAATTTTCATCCGTATGAAGTGGGATTCCTGCTGATTGACTACAAGGGCGGCGGTATGGCTGGGCTTTTCAAGGACCTGCCGCATCTGCTTGGAATGATAACCAATCTTGACGGCAGCGAAAGCATGCGCGCGATGGCTTCGATAAAAAGCGAGCTTTCAAGGCGGCAAAAGGTATTCGGCGAATATAACGTAAACCATATCAACCAGTACAACAAGCTGTTTAAAAAAGGGGAAGCAAAAGACCCCCTGCCGCATCTTTTCCTCATATCGGACGAGTTTGCGGAGCTTAAAAAGGAACAGCCGGATTTCATGTCGGAGCTTGTAAGCGCCGCGCGTATCGGGCGGAGCCTTGGAATCCATTTGATTCTCGCGACACAAAAGCCCACGGGCGTTGTCGACGACCAGATTTGGAGCAACAGTAAATTTAAGCTTGCGCTTAAGGTTCAGGACGCATCAGACAGCAACGAGGTGTTGAAAACCCCCGACGCCGCGAATATCACATTGCCGGGTCGGGCGTATCTGCAAGTCGGCAACAATGAAATCTACGAATTGTTTCAATCGGCGTGGAGCGGCGCGTCATATAACAAAAACCAGGAGGGCGCGGATTATGACGACCGGGTATATATCATCAACAAGCTCGGCCAGCGCCAGGTATTAGGCCACGATTTAAGCGGCGGCGATGTGGAGGAATCACGGCTGACACAGCTTGACGCGGTCGTTTCGTATATAAGCGGAATCTATAAAAGCATGGATGTAAAGCCCGTCGGGAAGCCGTGGCATCCTCCGCTTGAGAAGAATATCGCAAGTAAATTCTCAAAATCCGTCGCCGACGTTTCAATCTTTACGGAGATTAACGCGGACGTCCCCCTTGGTATGATTGATATTCCCGAGCAGCAGCGGCAGGAGGAATTCATATACAATTTTGTGAAAAACGGAAACCTTGCAGTCTTCGCATCGTCTGGCTTTGGCAAATCCGTTACGCTGATGACGATCATCCTTACGCTTGCGCTTAAAAACTCACCGCAATTACTTAAGTTTTATATCATCGACTTAGGCAACGCAGCACTCGCGCAAATGCGCGGGTTGCCGCATACCGCCGATTATATGTCCATAGATGATGAACAAAAGCTTGAAAAGCTTGTAAAGCTGATCGGCGAGGAAATGCAGGAGCGAAAGTCGCTGCTTGCAAGCGCCAACGCGCTTAATTTCACCATGTATAATACCGTTTCAAAAAAGAAGCTTGCGGCGATTGTGATTGTAATCGACAACTACGACGTAATCAGGGAATTGGGCAATGAGCTTGAAGAGTTTTGGACGCGACTGACCCGCGACGGCGCCGGTATCGGCATTTACGTCATCGCGTCCGCAACGCGCAGCAATGCTTTCAAGTATGTTGTATTAAACAATTTCAAGCAAAAAGTCGCCCATCATTTAATCGATGCGAACGATATGACGGCGATTATCGGGCGTACCCCTTATTCCTTGGGCGAGGTTCCGGGCCGCGCGTTTATCAAATACGCAAATGTGAATATGATGCAGATTTACACGGCGGTGCCTTACGAGGATGATATCGCTTACTCGAAAGCCATCGGCGCGCTTGTCGAGGAGATTAGAGCCGAATACAGCGGACAAACGGCCGATGGAATCCGGATGATGCCGGAGACGCTCGATTATGAAGTTTTGGTAAGCTATGCGGCAAGCACGGATCGCGCGATGCTGCCGGTCGGGCTTGATTTTGAGGAAATTGAGGTGCAGTATTTCAGCCTTATCAATCCCGTCCATCTTATCATAGGCACGCCCCAAAGCGGAAAAACAAATTTGCTCCGGCTGGTTTTAAAGTCATTGGAGCAAACAGCGGAAAAGATATTGATATCAGATTCAAAGGATATGGACCTCCATGATTTCGGGGACACAGAAAATACCTTTTACTGCGCGGACGCCGCGAAAATGGCGGACATGCTTACGATGCTAAAAGAATCCGTTCAAGAAAGAAAAGGGCAGTTTGAACAGCAAACCTCGCTATCTCCGCGGCAGTTTTACGCTTCGCTGCCCACGGTTTGCGTTGTGATTGACGACTTTGACAATTTTATTGAAATGTTAAAAGAATCAAAAGTGCCAAACGCGGAAGCCCTTGTAAGGGAATCCCTGACTGTGGGTATCTGCTATATCGCAACCAGCCTTTCGTCCCGGATGAAGGGGTTCGATGAATTGTCAAAGCTGTTCAAGGAAGCGACAAGCGGGCTGATACTCGGCGCGCCGATATCGCAAACGATCTGGCAGGTATCGGGCATTGGAGGATACAAGCCGCGCCAGGACAGCGCACTGCTTTACAGGAAAGGCGAGCTTGTCCCGGTAAAGGTTCCGCTCATGGATGCCGAGAAGCAAATGGCCTGAAATATTAAAATACCGGGAACAAAAACACAGGCACTTATTTAATCTCAAGCGTGTGTTTGTGTGCGCAGCTTCAAGCTGCCGGTATAAGAGGTGGGGGTTTCAATGTTAACGCGGGTGCTTGCTTTATTTATGGCGATGCTTTTAGGCGTGCTGCTGCTGGCTGCCGGTGTGTTTGCGGGGATATGGATGCAAGCGGACTTTGAAGCCGGCAGCCATGCCGCCTCTGTAGTCCACTCATTAAATATTGCAGTTGTAAATCAAGATATGGGCGTCCTCTACAATGGAGAGGAAATCAATTTCGCGGATGAAATTATCGATACGTTTGACGATGAATACATCCTCGCGTCACGGTCGTCAGCCGAGACCGGGATAACCAACGGCACATATGCCGCGATGATAAGCTTCCCCGGCGATTTTTCAAACCAACTGGCGGGGATAAACGCGGTAAGACCGGAAAGGGCGGTATTCAGGTATCAGTTAAGCACAACCCTTTCTCAAAGAGATTCGATTGAAACACTTCTTAAAATTATGCGGCTGGAACGGCAAATAAATGAAGCGATTACGTTTATGTATACGGCGTCCGCGTTCGGGGAGCTGCACGACGCCCAAACGACAATCATGGAGCTGCTGCAAAACGGGGAGGAAAGCGCGGATTCAATCCGCACCTTTGTGGCGGCCGAATTGGTGCCGAACCTCAATGTTTCGGATAAGGAAAGGGATATCCCGGATGTTGATTATCCTGATTTTGGCGGGCACATGAATGAAAACGATACGATACTGAATGAACTTTCCGAAAAGTACCGGGAGCATATGGATTCGGCTTCGGAAGACTACAGGGAATTACTGGCGGATGCTGAACAAGTGTTTTTAGATTCCCAAAGCGTGAACGACGCGCTTGACGCCTTTGACATCCTGCATGAATCAAGAGGCGGAGGCAATTTTGACCAATTGATTTCTGAGCAGGAGCGTGAATATAACGACCGCAATTCAAGGCTGCAAAGTCTGGCCGGATTACAATCTGAAGCGATCGAAAACGCGTTTGCCGCAATTGAAGCGCAAAGCTCATATCATATGCCCGAAATATCCGAGGAAGACCTCATATATTTATCTGATGAGGAAATGCGCGGGATTCTCGTCTCATTGATAGAGTCTTATGCAACGCCGGGCACGACAGCAACGCCGGGCACGACAGCGACGCCGGGCGTGACAGACCCGCCTGTTGCGACGCCGGGAATGATTGACCCCTATGACCCGTTGATAGATGAAGCGGCGGAGTCCCTGCGTATGATAATCATGGAGCTGCTCGTATTGCAGGCGGATTTAAGCAATGATTATTTTACGGGGTTTTTAGAATGGATGCTAAACCTTATTGATGGAATAAACGAATCGTTTTCAGCGTTGTCGGATGGTGTTGGCAGCAGCGCCGCAGAGGGCATTGAGGCGCTTAACCTTGCGATCAATGATTTGCGTGAAGCCGTTATATCAACACAAGATTCCGGAAAAGAAAGCATTGCCGAATCGCTCAATTCAAGAAATGAACAGCTCATGGAATTGCATCAACGAATCATTGAATATGACCCTACAAAATATATATCGGATAACTTTTCCGAGTTGTATGGTTTTAATGACAGGTTCAGGGATAACAGCCGAAGCTTCGAGGAGCTGATAAGCGAGGCGTTAAATGCCAGAAGCGACCTCATATTCAGCACATACGAGAGCTATGATGAATACGTGTTTCTGTTGCGGGAGGATATGCGGACCACGACTGATGAAGCAACGGATTTGTTGGATTTGGCCCGTGAAAGTTTATTGACTGCATACCTTGAAAGACATGGCCAAAATGTTGATTTAGTTGGAGGCTTCGTCCAAGTCTTGCCCAATACGCGTATCGGGTCGCAGCAGAACAATGATTTTTTCTCGTTTTTCGTACAGCCCGTAACAACCTCTGAAATCGGGTACGGAACCCAGGGTGCGTTTCGGGCGCCCGTGCAAAAAGGCACAATCGGGATTGTAGATTGGCTGAATGTTGTTGTCATATTGTTAGCCGTGGGGTTTGTGGTTACGACTGCCGCGTACTTACTGGCAAAGGCGGTAATGAAGCGGGTTGACGAGCATAAAACCCAAGAGAATACTTAAAAATAAACGGTTAAATTAAAGTGGGAGATGGTAAAATGGACGGTACAATTTTAGTAAATCATGTGGAAGTAAACAAGTTTGAGATTGTTGTTGAATCAACTTTTTAGTGAAAGGGTGCTCTTATTATGAAAAAAATCATCAGCGTTATCCTGACGGCGGCGTTATCTCTTGCGGTATTATTCCCGATGTATGCCTCTGCGGCAGAAAGCAAATCCCACACAATTAAAGGAAATTTCGACAGCGGTACCGTTACCCTTTCCGAATACTTGGGCGTTAAGGAGGAAACTTTCACGCTGGACAACCAAAAGATTACGGCAAACGTTTATTCTGTTGTTGTCGGCAGTAAAATAAAAATCGTTTCCAAAGTAAAAGCTGTTAACAAAAATGAATACCTGTCCTTTCTTATTTTCCCCGCCAAACTGAGCGGCAAACAATATAAGATGGAGCCCGGTACCATGATTTCCGGCAAAGGAACTAAAAGCTTCACAGCCGAAAAACAATTCAATCTTTACAGCATTATGCTACCCGGAGATACGATTTACGTTAAAGTGGAGGCAGGCGAAAAACCCGAAGCAAAAGGCAAGCCTGTCACAATAGAGGAAAAAGGCTACGGCAAGATTACTTTGAGCGACGTTATCAGCCAAAAAGAAGAAACCATATCGCTGGCTATGTTTGACGGCGGCAAACAAAGATGCACCGTTTATTATGTTTCCGAGGACAGCACCGTTAAATTTTCGAACAAAAACGAATCTCTGTTTATCCCTTATAAAAAATCCGGTAGCAAGTATACGCAGGATAAGGAATGGAAACAACTGACCATATTTAAGGGAAATAAGACTTTTACATTGGAAGCGAAGTATGATTTGTATCTTGCCGCAACGCTGAAGCCGAACAGCAATACAATGTTGCCGGCTGTTATTAAGGTGGTTAAGGAAAAATCTTGATAGATTAAAACGCGTTGATGAACGCAAAAATTCGGATGATGTATAGATTGCTAATGAATATAGAGGCGGCACAGGGGAGGATATCCCGAGCGCAAGATGGAATCAGAAAAGCAACGGACAGAATCACAGCGGCGGAAGCGGAAATCGCCACGCTGGAAAGCGAGATCGCCATCGCTGATAGCGCGATTTCACTGCTTCAAGAAGGCCTTGAAGAGAGTCGGACAAGGATGCGGGACTTGATGGAGATGGTGGAGGAAATAGACGGGGCTTTTCATATCTCGATGGAGGGCGCTAAAG
>Ga0099364_10001961_pt1 | contig 33194 bp, 26 predicted proteins | sample TergutTh196P3_FD_73070 | JGI IMG/M metagenome (GOLD analysis project Ga0099364, IMG submission 73070) | Microcerotermes parvus P3 segment gut microbial communities from Pointe-Noire, Republic of the Congo - Th196 P3 | ecosystem: Host-associated > Arthropoda: Insects > Digestive system > Gut ... | reverse complement strand
ATCGCGGCATTTGTAACCTGAGCTAAACAATTCCGGTGCGATGCGCCCCACATGTATGAAGTAGGCATCGTGAGTAAGGGCTTCGATAAGCGGGTCGAAGGGCTTTTGAATGCTTATTTCTTCACCTGTCAACAAAGAAACGCCACTTCGTTTTACCTTATAGGCTACGTCTGAAATGTGCGATGTTTTCGGGGTTTCGTCGCCTATTATGTATATGACTGCTATTGGCAACGCCTTTAAAATTCTGTCACCTTTTTTGATTAGATTATCTTCATTTTTGTAATGATTGCCCATGTATGTACGAAAACGTGCTACGTCGGCGGGTTTGAGCGACTGCTGTATTTCTATCAACACCTTTTTCTTACCGCCTCCTCTCGTGCGAATAGTGGTAACAAAATCTAAATGTATAGGTTTTAGCGTTTCGATGGGTTTTGCGTGTTTTTCCTTTTCCGTTTCTTTATTTTTTTCCTGAATATATTCCTGCGGCGCAAATTCGATGTCTAAAATCCGCTCGCCAGTAATTGTACCCACAAGGCACCGCGCGTTGTCCTTGTCTGCCATCAGCGACTTGAACACCGCATCATACATCGGATTAGCAATTATGATGTCCTTCTTTTGTACTGCCATATTATTATTCAAAAATTTTACGCCGCAAAAGTAATATTTTTTTTGGGGACATGCAAATTTTTTTTGGATTTTGAGTGGATTTTTTGTAGTTTTTAAAAAAAGCAATACCATGTATTTTTAACGCAAAGACGCAAAGTTGAGAACGCAAAGAATAGTGATTAGAGGTTAGAGGTTAGCGAATATCTGCCAAATCCGCTTATTTCCACTGCCTATATAGCACACAGATAACACAGATGACACAGATATACACAGATTTTTTTCTAAAATGCCGATGGAAGACGTTCGGAATGCACCAAACCCCACCCCATCAATTACCCCACGCAGCAGCACTCGGTAGAGTGCCACGTAGATAACCCGGTAGGGGCGTACCCTTGCGGACGACCGTGAGCGCAATTCGGGGCATCTCCAAGAAAAAAACCAACCCCATAACTCTTTATGAATGAGGTTGATTTATTCTTTAACTTTTATGCTTCCGAGGTTAGCTAACCACTAACCACTAACCACTCTCTTTAGCATCTTCCGCCTACCATCTAAAATGCCCTCTCGGTTCTGCATTTGGAAAGTACCGGATTTCATCTGGGGGAAGTTAATGCCGGAATTTTCGTCTTCGCATTCTTTGAGAGCGGCACGTTTTTCTTCCATATCCGGGATTACTTGGTATACATACACGGTGCATGCTTCGTAGAAGATTTCCATGTTTTCAGGGTTATAAGCTGGTTTTATTGGTCCTTCTACTGGGGGGCTGCGACATAAATGATCAACCACCCAAATATGTCGATAAACACTATCCCGGAATGTTTCACGTTGAATATCGTCGGCATTAAATACTCGCCAGTAGCCAGGTTCACAGTTTATAGGTTCATTCAATGCTGGATAAATTAATGAACGCGTATAATGCGCATGAGCGCAACTATCCTGTGCGCCGATACATACCGCTTTTCGCTCATCCTTACACGGATCATCATCCCCATACCGGTACACCTGGAACCCAAGGTTCGCCAGGTATGTGCTGTCCTCTGGGGTAAAATCACGCGGGTTTATATAATTCTTCCCTTGGATCACACCTTTGCCGGTTGATTCAAGTTCTTTCAGTCTTTTAACCAGCCAGGCTATTTCACTTGCTGAATATTCTTTTGGTGTCGAATGGAACTTTCCATCAGAAACCGCATGCAGAATATCCCCGTCTTCCAGATTCTTTTCAGCAGTTTTAAAATCCGATGATTTTACGTTTTCACCTTTCAGTAACAATTCTGCAATACGGTCGTTTTCTATCTTGGTATCTTCGCATGCAACAAACAAAAGCATAATACCAAGCAAAAAGGTTGCTGCAATGCATAGAAAGCATTTGTTCCAAATTTGTTTGTTACCATCGGGCGGGCTTGTGCCTGTGTATCCATACACAGCTTTTCCGCCGCTACCACCACCGCCACCTGTACCGCAGGTTACGCTGCATGGGGCGGGCCCATTTATTGATGCCATTAAACTTTCGTACGTCATCAACCCTTCGCGTACCATTCATACCATAGAATGCCAAAAGGTGTGCGCACTCGTAAATTTTGGATTTTTGCACGAGGGCTTTCGCATAAATTTCTTATTTTCTAAACGCTCCATTGTGCACTCTGCACCGTATTTTCCCAAAATTTATATTTTAATTAGGTTATTTATTATTGATTTGATAATATTTATTTAGTCAGCATTGCATTTTTTTGAAAACTTTTTTAATTGTTATTTTCCCATCATTTTTTTTAATTCTGCTATTTCTTTTTGTTGCTCTTCTATTGTTTTCTCTTTTTCTTCTATTGTTTTCTCTTTTTCTTCTATTGTTTTCTCTTTTTCTTCTATTGTTTTCTCTTTTTCTTCAATCGTTTTCTCTTTTTCTTCAATCGTTTTTTGTTTTCTTCAATTTCTTTTTTGTTTTCTTCAATTTCTTTTTCCATTCTTTCGTATTCTTTTTCGTCTTGGTCTGCCCACCACGCGGCTTCCATCTCTCTTTTCGATTTTGCATCTGAGGCTGCATGCTGTAGTATCTCTACCATCGTTTTAACATTCTCATTATCAATAGGATAATCGTATTCTTTGGTGGTCTCTTTGTCATCTATGAAAAATTGCTGTTCAAAAACACTCAACAATTTTTCTAATAATGTACTCGGTTTCCCTTTTATATAAGGTATCTGGACAAAATAGCCATCGTGAGTAAGCGCCTCTATTAGCCTGCTTTTATGCTTTATTTCTGTTTTGCCAATCATATCTGTATAAGTACGATTTACTTTTATTGCAGGCGCTTTTATTTTTGGTATTGTAAAACCTAACAAATAGATACATATTATTGGTAATGCTTTTTCGACTTTTCCTGTTTTTACTTCAACTACATCTTGAAGTTTGTATTGTTCGCCTATATATGTCCGAAAACGAATTAGGTCGGTCGGTTTACTAGATTTCTGTATTTCTATTAATACTTTTTTATTTTCGTTTCCAGCAGTGCGGATTGTGGCAACAAAATCATATCGTATTACCGATAAAATTTCTACTTCTTCTTTTTCGTTTCCGACTTCTTTTTTCTTTTTTTTGGTTTTTTTTCGTAGGTATATTCTTTAGGCATCATTGCAATATCCACGACTTGCTCGCCTGTCAATGTCTCAACAAAAAAGGCAGCGATACGTCTGTTTTCCATCAAATGTTTAAATTTTTAAAGATTTACCGCCGCAAAGGTAATAACTTTTTAAAAAAAAATAAAAACTTTTTTATATTTATTTATATTAATTTATGTTTATTTAACCTATTAGCGAGTTACAGCACATATTTAGTGAAAACAAAAAAATAAAATCACTTTTGATGTTATCCACGCACCCTTGTCTTCCACACCGCCAGCGGATGTTCTCTCACCCGACTAATTATTTCTGCATCGTTAAATAACAATTCGGGTTGATAAATGCCTTTGTTGAAATTTTCGATAAACATTTTTTCATTGTCGGTAAGTATCATCAATTGAGATAGATATGTTTTGACTTCTGATTTAGCCGTTTCAAAATCAAATCGCTCGCTTTTCTTCAGCAAAGGCATAAGATTAGCGCGTATTTGCGGATATTTCAGCGTGTCTATTGCATCGAAATTCAATAGAAAATCTATCTTTTTTCTACTGCCAAGGACAAGGTAGAAAATAACGATTTTTCGCATTAAATCCTGTTCGCCATCGCCTATTATGCAATGTTTTAGCATATTTTGAATATCGTACAAGTCTCTTGGTGCATTTCTCTCTATTAGTGCTTTTATTTTTCCGCCAAATAATTCGAGCGTCGAAAGTGTTGCCAACTTGTCGGTAAGTCCAAGAATATCAACATTTATGCTTTTTTTTACAATAGGCATAACGTGGCAACGCATCGAATAATTGATTTCAATCTTTATGTTATCTCTATTTCCGGCGGCATTTTGAAAGTAAAATACCCACGAATCAAGCGAGTGAGGATTTTTTGTGTTCGGACTTATGGCATATCCCCGCGAAAACATAAAATTAAGAATGTCGTTGTTTATTACAGTGCGGGTGCTTATCATTTCGTCGCGATTGCAGTTCACGGTAAAATCCAAATCAATATCAACGGACAATCTCGGTAAGTTGAAAACAGTGAGATTGATAGCCGTGCCGCCTTTCAGTGCAAGGCGTTCGGCGGTTGACGGATGGCTGTTGAGGAACTGCAAAACTTCGTACAATCGAAACATTTTTTCCAATGGGTCTCGAATAAATCCGATTTCGGCAGCCATCGCGTCTAAAAAATTTTTGCTGTAATTATACATGTTCGCTGCCCCCCTGTTCTAAAAATGAAAGAATATTTGCTGGCGCACACAATTTCCATTCACTGAAAAATGTGTCTGATGAGCCGCTATCAGTAAGATATCTCGTACTTTTACCCACTTTTGAACGGCAAAACGCAAAAAAATCATCACTCAATTTCATCTCTTTTTGAAAATACGCGAGAATAAACCCCGTTTTCTGATAAAGAAACTGTTTGTCAAAACAATTCAGGTATTCAAGCAATTTGCGCTCGTTCACGTAGGTAGTAATTGCAAGGCATTGAATAAGTTCGTCCAATCCTCCGCACAAATCAATTCGGTTGACACAGTCAACGATAGTACGCTCCAAGTCCGTCACTCTGACGCGATTATCGGTAACAGGATGTACTACGCCCATTTCCGATGTTGCCCTGCAAAAAACATATTCTATACCATCGTAATCAAAATTGCGAAACGACTGATTTGAAGACACATACAGTCGGTAGAAAACCTGATGCGCCAAGCCGTGATATTCGAGCGCCGTGTGGTATGCAATGCTTGACGAAGGCGTTATGTGTGAGGCTATTTCGAACTTTGAGGCGAGGCTTGCTTTGGTCGCCAAGTCTGTAGCCACGTACAAATCGCGCCGAACTTGAGATATCAATCCCTCTTTTTTGTAGCGGCGCAAAATTTCTTTCGCAACATTCTCATCCTTACTGAATGACACAACGTCCTTCTTGCGAAACACCCTCAAACGATGCAAATCTTTTATGTACTTCATTATATCTACTTTAAAATTTCGGCAAAGATACATAAAAATATGTATTAATGATGCAAAATTAAAAATATCAAAAAAATATTTTTACCCTGTGCTGTGATTTAGCACAATAAAACTTTATTATTGTTAGATTTAGTTAAGCAAGGCTTTACATCCCACGCAGCAACACTCGGTAGAGTGCGTACCCTCGCGATCGCCCAATAAGCGCAATTCGGGGCATCTCAGTAAAATGCGACATTTTTAGTTTGCGGGAACATTTTCGTAATGCTTTGAATGTTAAAGTAATAGGGTTTGCCAAGTTAGGAACTCTGAAACTATTAAAAATAAATATTATGAATAATGCAACTTAAATAACAAAAATAAAAATTTTAGATACACAAATAAATAATTATATCACAACTAATTCGTAATTCGTGTAATTTGTGGTTAAAAAAATTCAGAAAAAAAAGTTTAATTTTTTTGTTTTTAAATTAATTACTATATTTGCATAAATTTTTAAATTAATTCGGTTTATATATGAGAAAACACTTTTTATTATTTTTGCTTGGAATATTCTTTATTTGGGTAGTTCAAGCGCAAACTAATCAAATCTCAGGGGTAGTAACGTCAGCGGAAGATGGCGAACCGCTTATTGGCGTGAATGTTATGATAAAAGGCACTAATTACGGTACTATTACAGACATGAACGGAGCCTTTAAAATTAACGCAACTCCTGAAGATGCAATGGTATTTTCCTTTTTGGGATTTATTACCAAAGAAGTTTCAGTAGAAAATAACCTTGATTTTAAGGTAGAACTAAACGAAGATTTTAAAGCACTAAGCGAAGTAGTAGTAATTGGCTACGGAGTGCAGAAAAAGAGCGTTGTAACGGCGGCAATTAGTCGTGCTACATCTGATGATTTAAACAAAGAAACGCCTACACGAATTGAAAATGTGTTAAAAGGGAAAGTTTCAGGAGTTCAAATTGTTCAGAGTTCGGGGCAGCCAAATGCTGACTCAAAAGTACGAGTTCGAGGAGTAGGCACAATTAACAACAGTGACCCCTTGTATATCATTGATGGTATGCCCGTTGTAGGAGGTTTAAACTACTTAAACCCTGCTGATATAGAATCAGTAGAAGTGCTTAAAGATGCCGCATCTGCCGCAATTTATGGGACACGAGGCGCTAATGGAGTAATTTTAATTACAACAAAATCGGGTAAAGAAGGAAAATCGACCATCAATTATGATGTAAGTTATGGTTGGCAAAATCCTTGGAAGAAAAAAACGTTGTTAAATGCCCGTGAATATATGATTTTGATGAACGAGCAAGATGTCAACGACAACGGAAGTCCGAGATATACGCCAGATATGGTTGCAGGTGCTAAGACTACCGATTGGCAAGACGAAGTCTTTAATTACAATGCACCTATTATTAGTCATCAAGTTAGTGTTACAGGCGGAAACGCAAAAAACAACTATTTCCTCTCTTTTGGCTATTTCAAACAAGATGGAATTGTTGGCGGTAATTTTGGAAAATCAAATTATGAACGGTACAGTTTGCGTTTCAACAACATATATACGATATATGAAGAAAGCAACCGTAATTTTTTGAACAAATTACAAGTTGGCACAAACATTGGCTATTCGCGGTCAGAATCCACTGCAATTGACGACAATTCTGAGTGGGGTTCAATTTTAGGAAGTGCACTGGCTTTCGACCCAACAATTCCTGTATATGTCCCTGAAAACGAGGTAGATGCAGTACTAAGAAGGCAACCTTTAGCAGTAACAGATAAAGATGGAAAAGTTTTCTCTTTACCGCCCGCTGGTTTTCAGGAAATTGCAAATCCCGTAGCGATGTTACATCAAAATAATTCTGATATATTTAATGACGACAAATTTGTGTCATCATTTTGGGGCGAAATATCTATTTTACCCCAACTAAAATTTAGAAGCAGTTATAGTGTGGATTTAGCGTTTTGGGGAAATAACGGATATGTACATCCATATTTTCTTGCTCCACAAGGAAAAAGTATTGATGAAGGAAAAGGTGAAGTTTGGAGTTCAATGAATAGAGGTTACGCTTGGCAGACCGAGAACTATTTCAGTTATGATAAATTATTTGGTGTTCACGCTATTAATTTTGTTTTAGGACAATCTGCCTTCAAATATACATTGCGGCATTTATATGGTTCGGCAATCAATCTTCCGAGTGATGACCCTATAAAAGGGCATCTTGATAGCGCCATTGGAGAAGAAACTCAGCATCGTGTAAGTGGAAACATCGGAGACGCTAATTTTAACGCTCTCGCATCGTATTTTACGCGACTTTCTTACAATTATGACGAAAGATATATGGTTCAGGCTACGTTTAGAAGAGATGGGTCGTCTCGATTTGGCGCAAACAATAAATGGGCAAATTTCCCCGCTATTTCAATTGGTTGGAACTTAATGAACGAAGCATTTATGAGTGATATGGGAATAGAATGGTTAGATGTTGTGAAAATTAGAGCAAGTTGGGGTCGAAACGGTAATGAAAATATTAAAGATTTGAGATATACAGCACTAATGGATGGCAAACAAAATTATTATTTTGGAGGCACTTATATTCTTGGTGATACAAACCCCGGAGGTACGGGTACAATGTATAACGGAACATCGCCCGCAGCATTGCCAAATCCTGACCTTAAATGGGAAGAGTCTGACCAAATAAATATTGGTTTAGATTTGAGAATGTTTGCAGGCGCTTTACATTTTGATTTCGATTATTATATAAAGAACACAGTGGGAATGTTGTTATTAAGCCCTACAATACCCGATTATGTCGGACAAGGCGCTCCTTGGGCTAATGTTGGTGGCGAAATGAAAAACTATGGTATGGAGTTTGAACTTGGTTGGAAAGGTAGAGTTGATGGGTTTAAATATTGGATTTCGGGAAATGCTTCTTATATCAAAAATAAGTTAGTTAATCTTGGTACAGAATCTGGTTTTCTGACAATAGAAAACGCAGGCGCAGCCGGTGTTGGTGAATTTATTAGAGCCTCTTCTGGTGAAGTTTTTCCTTATTTTTATGGTTTAAAAACAGACGGAGTATTTCAATCGTTGGATGAAGTTAATAGTTATACTTATACAGACGCAAATGGAAATCCGCAACTACTTCAACCGCTTGCTCAACCCGGTGATGTACGTTTTGTTAGTCTTAAAAATGACGGTCCAATTGGTGATGCCGATAGAACTAAAATTGGCAAAGCGATGCCCGATTGGGTATTTGGATTTACGCTCGGTGCTGATTTCAAAGGTTTTGATTTAAACGTATTTTTGCAAGGAACACAAGGAAACGATATGTTTGATTTTAACCAAAGAGCAGATATTCCATCTATGAACCGCCCTCAATGGATGTTACAAAGATGGCACGGCGAAGGTACGTCTGATAGAATTCCACGAATGACATCATCAGACCCTAATGGAAATTGGAAATCGTCCGACCTGTATATTAAGGATGGTTCTTATATTCGACTCAAATCAGTCCAATTAGGATATACGATACCCGTAAGACTGACCAAAATTGTTTCAGTTGAACGGTGCAGATTTTTTGTTGCAGGTGAAAATTTACTTACATTCACCAAATTCGATGGTTTCGACCCTGAAGCCGCAACAACTAATGAATATAACCGTATGGGAGTTGACAGAGGTATTTATCCTCAAGCAAGAACGGTTTCAATTGGTGCTAATATTTCTTTTTAACCTATTAAAATTTATTATAATATGAAAAAATATAGTTTTTTAATAACAATAATTACCTTTGCAGGATATTTAAGTTTTAGTTCTTGCACAGATGATTTTCTATCGGCTGAATCAGCAGGGAATTTAGAAGCTGGTGCTCCAGCAACTGAAGAAGTGATTTTTTCTAATCTTGTGTCCGCATATCAGATTTTATTGTTTGATTCTTATGCAGATTACAACTATAACAGTCTTTTGTTGATGTCTGACCTTCGTTCTGATGACTGTTTTAAAGGAGGAGGCTCAGCGGGTGACCAACAGCAATTGTATAATCTTGCTACTTTCACCTCAACGCCATCACAAATTATTGGCGGGCTGTGGAAGATATATTTCGTAGGAATTGCCCGATGTAACAATACAATATTATCTGCCGAAAATGCCCTTGAAGGAAGTAACCCCGACAACGTTAAAAGATATAAAGCCGAAGCGCTTTTTTTACGTGCATATTACACACATTTGCTTTGGAAATTTTGGGGTAATATTCCTTATTTTACGCAACCATTAGAATACCCTTTTTTGGCTCCTCAATATAAAGCAGACGAAATTTATGCTTTTATTATGGATGATATTAAAGCAGCGGAAGATTTGAATATCTTACCGATGGCAACAAAAGGTAACGAAATTGGCAGAGCAAACAAAGCCGCACTGTTAATGTTAAAAGCACGAGTAGTGTTGTATCAAAAAGATGCCGCTAAATATGCTGAAATAACTGCTGATATGGCTGCTATAATTGCTTCAAACGAATATCAACTTTTTGATGACTTTGACAAACTGTGGGAGAGTGAAGGTGAATTTTCTTCAGAATCAATTTTTGAAACAAACCAATTGCCGTCTGGTAGAAGATGGGGAGGCGCTTGGGAAGGATACGGTACAAATCTTCCCGCATTTATATCGCCCGAAGGTTTAACAGACCCCGAAGAAGTATTTAAAGGTGGATGGGGTTTTAGTCCGATACGACCTTTTCTTTGGGAACAACTTTTTGAAGATAAAGATACCCGTAAAGAAGGCTCAATAAACAATTGGCGCGGAAAAACTTATAATCCAAGATTCCAAGATACAGGATATTTTAACAGAAAATATGCCGCACGTATCGGATATAATGATTTACCCGGCGACCAAGACTTGAACTACGGTAATAACCTACGTATTTTCAGATATGCAGAAACATTACTAAATTATGCTGAATTAGTTGGAGTTTTAAATCAGTCTGCACAACAAGGGGTTAGTGCGCAAGATTGTTTTAACGAAGTACGTAATAGAGCATTCAATGGCACAGCGCCCGCATTGACAATAAATGAAACCAATTTGAAACTCGAAAAAAGAAGAGAATTTATTGGTGAAGGAATGCGGTTTTGGGATTTAATCAGATGGGGAGATGCCGTAAGTATTTTAACCGAAAACATTACAGAAACTACTCCCGGCGTGGATGGTAAAAACCCAGTTACGTGGACTTGGTCGCGTACTTTTACCCCAGAAAAAAAGTATTTACCAATTCCGCAAAATGATATTAGCAAAACTGAAGGAACTCAATTTCCTTTGATTCAAAACCCCGGATGGAATTAATTAATATTAAAATATTTGTAATAATATGAAAAATAAGATAAAAATAATAGTTAATGTTATAGCGGCTCTATTAATAATAACCGCTTGCTCGCCTCAAGAATTAGACGAGTATGAACTTGGCGCAATAGGTCATATTTCAGAAGACCAAGTGTCGTTTTCGTATGAAAAAGTAACCGATGAAAAAATTAATCCAAGTAATAGTGATAATGTTATTCAGTTTGTAAATACTTCAAATATTAATATACCTCATTCATTCACTTGGGATTTAGGGAACGGAGTTATTACAAAAGACGTAAGCCCAATAGGAAAATACCCTAATGCAGGTAAATATACTGTTGTTTTGTCGGTTTCAGGATATGACGGACAAACAATCTTAAAACCGCAAGAGATTACCATTCAAAATGATGACCTTTCTTTGTTTGCCACTGAAACATACATAAATTTAACAGGTGGACCCGAAAACCTTGAAGGCAAAATTTGGGTTTTTGACCAATATAATAATTATACAGCAGAAGTTAGAGCAGCATTAGAGACAAATATTGGTGGACATTTGGGATTAGGACCTCAAAACTCATATTCACAAGATTGGTGGGCAGCGGGTCCAAATGAAAAAGGTGAATCGAAAATGTATGAATTTAAGTTTCATTTTAAACAAGCGACAGGTTTGCAATTGACAATCACTAACGGAGGAGAAGGCTACGGAAGAGCAGCATCTTCTGCAAATCCAGGCGGTTATGATGTTACTGAGGCAGGTCAAGATGATGCAGTTTTTAATTATAATGGTGGCGATTATTCTTTTGCAATAACAGATGGAGAGGACTATGAAAAATTAATTTTGCCTCGTGATGCTTTTATGGGGTATTATTGCGGTTCGCAGGAATATGAAATTGTTTATTTAACAGAAGAAGTGATGGCTCTGCGTGTGGACAACACAATTGAATTTCAAGATTGGGTATTTATCTATATCCGCGAGGATTTAAATGTTGGTGAGCCACCGATAGTTAAAACCCCACAAGAAGTACCTATTTTTGAAGATTTTGAAAAAACAGAAACAACTTTCCTACTGAATTATGAAAATATGGGAAATTCTACAAAAGATTATTGTGATAATCCTTATATATGTGAAGATAACCCATCTTTTAAAGTATTCAGGTACGAAAAACCAAACGAGTATTGGTCAAATGTCTCTTTTACAACAATAGACTATTTGTTTGATTTAAAAGAACAGAATATTATTAAAATGAAAGTTTTCATTCCGAGCTTGATAAATGATTTTGATAAAGAAGGTCAAGGCGAAGATTGGGTACCTGATAAAAGATTACAACCAAAGGCAGCCGTAAAATTACAAAATAGCAAATTAGGCGGAAATGCGTGGGAAACTCAAGCAGAAAAAACATTCGACAATATTGAATTAGATAAGTGGGTAGAACTGACATTTGATTTTTCTGATTCTGCCACAAGAGAGGATTTCGACAAAATTGTTATTCAATTTGGAAATGAAGGTCACGATCGACATGGAACATTCTATTTTGATGATTTTTCGTTTGATAAAAGTAAATAATGGATAAAAGATATTATCTTTTTCTAAATTTTCAAAGTCAATAGCATGAAATATCGTATATATTTGGACAATTGTTGTTTCAACCGTCCTTACGACGACCAATCGCAAACTCTACTTTTAAGTGAACCATTTAATTATACTGAATGGAGGAGAGATAATCTATTTACAGGGATGAGTGTAGCGGAAATCAGTCGTGCCGCAGAAATATATTGTGAGAATAATCCTTAAAGATAGAAGTTGTGCAGGAAAAATGTACTCCTTTGTGAGACTTTGATAGTTGGAAAAACTCTTTGCATTCTCAACTTTGCGCCTTTGCGTTAAAAAAAAATAATTAAAATGGAAAATTTGTTAAATATCGAAAAATAAATAACTATGCCACAGATAAGCACATTTTATGGATTAGTCATATTGATGAACTTTAAAGACCATGCGCCACCTCATTTTCATGTGTGGTATGGAGAATATAAAATTTCAATAACAATTGAAGACGGGATTGTAACGGGAAAAATGCCTAAACGCGCTTTAAAAATGGTTTTTGAATGGTTGGAAATCCATAGAGAAGACCTACTTGATGCTTGGAATAAGGCACAAAAAGGAGAAACATTGACCTTTATCGAACCTTTAAAATAAATCGTATATGTTTTTAGAAGTAGCAAAAGCAGAATATTTAGATAATTACCGTATTTCGTTGACATTCAACAATGGCGAAACAAAAACTGTTGATTTACAAAATGAACTAAACGGAATTGTTTATGAACCGTTGCATGAAATAGATTATTTTAAAAATTTTCAAGTAAAATATAATACAATTGAATGGTCAAATGGTGCTGATTATGCTCCTGAGTATCTGTATGAAATAGGAAATCCTTTGTGAGACTTTGGTAGTTGGACAGACTCTTTGCGCCTTTGCGTTAAAAAAAAATATATATTAATAATTTTTATTAAAATGGAAAATTTGTTAAATATTGAAAAATACACTTATTATGATTATTTAAGGTGGACAGATAACTTTAGGTATGAGTTGATTGAAGGTTACAGAAAAATAATGGCAGGTGTGTCTGAATGGCATAATATTGTGGTACAAAAATTGATACGACTTTCTGAACAATTTTGGAGTGATAACGATTACCAAAAATATTTTATGTTTTCATCTAATTTTGACGTTATTTTATTCCCAGAAGATGATGTTTTAAAAAGCAAAACAACTGTTCAGCCCGATTTAGGTTTTTGTAAAAAAGAAAAAAGAGTGGGAAAAACAATTATCGGTGCGCCTGAATTTATTATTGAAGTGATTTCATCTAATCCGAGTTATGATTATAGAACTAAGTACGATTTATATGAAAAAGCCGGAGTTTTAGAATATTGGATTGTAGCACCACGAGAGCAAAATATTTCAGTTTATTTATTAGATAAAGAAAAAAATAAATATAATGAACCTGTTTGTTATGAGTTAGATAGAGGCGAAAAAGTAGTATCCGTTGCAATACCCGGATTGGAATTAGATATTAAAACAATTTTTGATTTTAGAGGTCTGGAATAATAAATCGTATATGTTTTTAGAAGTAGCAAAAGCAGAATATTTATATATAAAACCATATTAACGCAAAGATTTTAGCGCAAAAGACGCGAGAGAGAGTTGCAGAAAATGGACATTAATGTGAAATTATATGACAGAGAATGAATTAGCAAAAAAAGTATTTGAATTAGGACTCAAAATACATAAAGTATTAGGACCCGGCTTATTAGAAAGTGCGTATGAAGAGTGTCTTTATTACGAAATCAAAAAACAAGATTTATTAGTAGAGAAACAAAAGGCATTGCCATTAGTGTATGAAGACATTAAATTAGAAACAGGTTATAGAATTGATTTATTGGTTGAAAAGAAGTTAGTCATTGAAGTAAAATCAGTAGAGGCATTAAACGACTTGCACGTGGCACAAGTTTTAACATATTTAAAATTAAGTGATTGCAAATTAGGGTTACTTATAAACTTTAATACGGTTTTATTTAAAAATGGCGTAAAGCGTGTTGTAAATAATTTATAGTTGCGCCCTTTGCGTTCTCAACTTTGCGACTTTGCGTTAAAAAAATTAATTTATTGAATATGGAATATACAATTAGGATTAAACAAAACCCCGTAAGAATTACGAAATGAGAATACTTATTCACTCATTTACTCATTCTCTCATTCACTGATAACTGATAACTGACAACTGATAACTGATAACTGACAACTGATAACTGATAACTGACAACTGATAACTACAAATGAAATTTATTTTATTTTTTATATTTTTGACCGCAACATGCGGTGGTGGAAAGGAAGTGCCCGATGAGCCTGTGCCAAACTACGAAATTCAGTGTATATTGAATCCCGCAGAACTTAATGTTTCCGCAAAGGGAAATAGTTACCAAATAACTATAACTGCCAACCGAAACTGGATAGTCTCTTCAAACCAAGATTGGTGTGTTTGCAAACCACTTTCGGGTAGTGCGGGTAGCAAATATGTTGAAATCACGGTTACTTCAAATATCGATGTAGAAAGGGTTGCAACTTTGACTTTTATAGTTGATAATTTAGTAAAAACAGTTAAAGTCATGCAGGATGCAGGTGAAGAACCAAACTACATCCCCCCCGGTTACTCATTAATTTGGCAAGACGAATTTAATGAACCGAGACTTAGCAACGGAAAACCCACACTACCAAAAAATTCGCATTGGTGGTTTGAAACAGGTCATGGAAAAGACGGTTGGGGAAACAATGAAATTCAGTATTACGTATCCGGTTTTTCGGGAGTTGACACATGCGCACAAATTTACGGCGGAACATTGAAAATTATTGCACAAAAAGTTGGTAATCAGGTCTTTTCAATTCGGATGAATAGTGATGAAAGTTGGAAATATGGTTATTTTGAGGCACGAATAAAAGTACCCACGGGCAAAGGAACGTGGCCCGCATTTTGGATGTTGCCAAAAAACTTTGTCACGTGGCCCGACGACGGCGAAATTGATATAATGGAAGCAGTTGGTTTTGCACCTAATAATGTGCATTGTTCTATTCATTGCAAGGCATATAATCATATTAATAATACTGAAAAAACTGCCTCAAAAGCAGTTCCCACGGCACAAACTGATTTTCATATATATGCAGTTGAATGGACAGAAGATTATATCTACGGTTTTGTTGATGGAGTCAGATATTTTACATTTTTAAATGATAAAAAAGGAAATAAAGATACTTGGCCCTTTAATGAGCCGTTCTACCTAAAACTAAATCTTGCGTGGGGAGGCAATTGGGGCGGTGCGCAAGGAATTGACGAAACAGCGCTGCCCGCCACGTATGAAATAGATTATGTTAGGGTTTATCAAAAAGAGAAGTAAATGAGTGAATAAGTAAATGAGAAAATAAGTGATTGTGTAAAAATGAAAAATGATATTCAGGCGGTTAAGACTAAGCGCGACAAGGAGCCGATTAAGCCTGAGTTTCTGTACGAAATAGGAAATAAATAAAAGTTATGCCACAGAAATGAGTAATTATAATAAAATCATAAAACTTATTAATGCCAACTACATTAAAGACTATGTAGTTGAATTGCTTTTTGATGATGGCATTGTTCAGCAAATTAATTTTGCTAATTTTTTATACAGAAACCCACACCCTCAATATGATAAATATAGGGATTTGAAATATTTTAAACAATTTAAAATTGAAAGAAATAATATTGTGTGGGGGAAAAATTGGGATTTAATTTTTGATTTGTGGGACTTATACAAAGGAAGGCAACCTAAATAAACGTTAATTAATTGAATATGGAATATACAATCAGGATAAAACAAAATCCCGTAAGTGGTTGGTTAATAGGACAATGTGAGGAAATTCCCGAAGTCATAACACAGGGTAAAGATATGGACGAATTAATGATGATGATTGAAGATGCCATTGAATTAGCTTTGAAATGTAGACGTGATGAGTTTAATAAAACTTTCATTGATTCAAACACTATTGTACGAAAATTAATTGTAGGCAAAGAAAAGAAATTTGTCGATGAAATGATTATCCCCGAAACATCAATATCTGATATAAACAAAGATAAAGTAAACGAATATATCGAACATATTCACCAAAAGCATGATGATAACGATGTGATTATTAATGATATTCTTTATCAAAACTTGGGTATAACAAAAAATGGACAATTAACACTTGGCGGGCTTCTCTTTTTTGCTAAAAAACCTCAAAAAATTAGGCATCTTTTTTGTGTTAAAGCGATTTCTTTTTATGGCAATAGCATTGGAGGATTGAACTATCGAGATAGCCGTGATATAATAGGAACTCTACCTGATATGTTTTTAGAAAGTCTCTCATTTTTTAGACAAAATTTGAAACATGTGCAAAGAGGACAAAACTTTAATGCGGTTGGTATCCTCGAAATTTCTGAAATTGCATTGGAAGAACTTATCCAAAATGCACTTATTCATAGAGATTACACTCAAAACTCGCCAATTCGTTTGATGATTTTTGATAATCGAATTGAAATTATTAGCCCCGGTTGTTTACCAAACAATTTGACAGTTGAAAAAATAAAATTAGGATACGCCGTGGTCAGGAATAATCTAATAGCAAGTTATTCCGCTAAACTTTTAAGATATAGAGGATTTGGTTCGGGTATTATTAGGGCAGTTGAAAATCAGCCTAATATTGAGCTTATCAACGATGACGAAGGTAATCAATTTATTGTGAAAATACCGCGTGAAGAATTTAATTAAAAATTGTATATTACTAACATTTAATATATTAAATATGAAAAAAAGAGTTTCAGTAGCATCCATTTTGGGATGCACACTTTTATTATCTTGTACACAAACGACTGATAAATCAGACATCGATTTACGTGTAGAAAAACTTCTCTCCCAAATGACGTTAGAAGAGAAAATTGGACAGATGAACCAAATTAGTTTTTGGGGGAACAGTGAGGAGTTAGCGCCTCAAGTAAAAGCAGGGAATATCGGTTCTTTGTTGAATGTAGCCGATGCTACAATTGCCAATGCTTTTCAAAAAATTGCCGTAGAAGAGAGCCGCCTCGGAATTCCATTGCTTATAGGACGAGATGTAATTCACGGCTTTAAGACCATTTTCCCGATTCCATTAGGACAAGCGGCAACTTTTAACCCCGAATTAGTTAAAGAATGTGCACAAATAGCCGCATTGGAAGCAAGTGCTACGGGTATTAATTGGACTTTTGCACCAATGTTGGATATTTCCCGAGACGCACGCTGGGGTAGAATTGCCGAATCTTTCGGTGAATGTCCATACCTTACAGGAGTGATGGGAGTGGCGATGGTTAATGGTTTTCAAGGTGATAATTTATCTAATAAGACATCAATTGCCGCATGTCCAAAACATTTTGTCGGATACGGTGCAGCAGAAGCAGGAAAAGATTATAACTCAACCAATATTCCACCTCTTTTGATGAGAAACCTTTATCTGCCACCTTTCGAAGATGCCATCAATGCGGGTGCCGCAACTATTATGTCGGCATTCAACGACAACGACGGAATACCAATGACCGCTAATAAAGAACTACTTACAAATGTTCTCCGAAAGGAATGGAAATTTGACGGAATTATTGTCTCTGATTGGACTTCCACAACAGAAATGATAATGCACGGCTTCGCAAAAGATGACAAAGAGGTTGCCGAAAAATCTGTTAACGCTGGCGTGAACATAGAAATGATGGGAATGTCATACATTACGCACCTCAAAGAATTAATTAATGAAGGAAAAGTTAAAATTAATACCATCGACGACGCTGTCAGAAATATTTTGAGATTAAAGTTCCGCTTAGGATTATTTGAAAATCCTTACGTTGATGAAGATCAGCAAAATGTTTTCTACAAAGAAGAAAACCTTAAAATTGCTCATAAAGCCGCCGAAGAATCGATTATTTTGCTTAAAAATAACAATAATACACTTCCTTTATCTAAAAACTTAAATTCATTAGCAATTATTGGACCAATGGCTGATGCCCCACACGAACAATTAGGTACGTGGATTTTTGACGGCGAAAAATCAAAAACTATAACGCCCTTAAATGCTATCAAAAATAAGTATGATGAAACAATGCAAATTTTCTACGAAAAAGGGTTAGAGTTTAGTCGTGATAGAGATAAATCTCAATTTTGGAGAGCCGTTCAAGCGGCACAAAGCGCAGATGCTACAATACTATTCATTGGCGAAGAATCAATATTAACAGGCGAAGCACATAGTTTAGCAGATATTAACCTCAAAGGCGCACAAAAAGATTTGGTTCGAGAATTGAAAAAAGTATCAAAGAAACTGATTATTGTTGTAATGGCAGGCAGACCACTCACAATTAGCGATGAATTAGAAGCCGCTGATGCCCTTTTATATTCGTTTCATCTCGGAACAATGGGTGGTACAGCAATTGCTGACCTTTTGTTTGGTGAAACCGTCCCAAGCGGAAAACTACCCGTTACATTCCCAAAAGAAGTTGGACAGATTCCTATTTATTACAATCATAACAATACAGGCAGACCCGCTGATAACACTGAAACACATATTTATGATATTCCTTTGGAAGCCGAACAAACATCTCTCGGAATGACATCTTTTCACCTTGACGCAGGTCTGAAACCTCTTTTTCCATTTGGTTTTGGACTTAGTTATACTACTTTTGAATATGATTTTATTAAATTAAATAAACACGAAGTAACTGATAATGAAACATTAATTGTCACATTTACACTTACAAACACCGGTGATTTTGACGCAACTGAAGTAGTACAATTATATACAAGACAATTAGTTGGTTCAATTGTCCGTCCTGTAAAAGAATTAAAAGCATTTCAACGTATCTTTTTAAAATCCGGTGAATCTCAAAAAGTAACCTTCTCCCTACCCATCCAAGAACTTGCATTTTTCGGCATCGACGGACAACGCAAAGTAGAACACGGTAGTTTTAAAGTTTGGGTCGGCGGCGATAGTAACGCAAAATTAGGAGAAGAGTTTATGGTTGTTAGATAAAAAAGTCGACAACATATTCGTAAAAAATCTGTGTATATCTGTCAAATCTGTGTCGTCTGTGAGCAAGAGAATAAGGCAAGGTAAAAACATAATTTAAAATTTTATTTAGAATTAATTTAAAATTTAATGATATCTTTGTATTATTAATAAAACAAAAAAGAGATGAAAAAACCAATTTTAACAGGCGAAGAATCCTTTGAAAAAATTATCGAAGGCAATTATTTCTATATCGATAAAACGTTGTTTATCAAAGAATTGCTGGAAAACAAAGGTACGGTAACATTGATAACCCGTCCCCGTCGTTTTGGGAAAACACTCAATATGAATATGTTGCAACATTTTTTTGATGTGAACAAGGATAGCAAACCGTTGTTTGAAGGGCTTAAGATAATGGAACATAATGACATTGTAGAAAAGCATCTGAACAAGTATCCTGTTGTTTCACTTACATTAAAAAATGTAGAGTTTTCTACTTATGAAAAATCCATCGAAAAGATAAAATCTATTGTTTCATCTATTTATAGGCAAAATCGTTACTTATGCGAAAGTGATAGACTTGATGAACAGCAAAAAAAAGATTTTTATAGATATTTTTCAAAAGAGGCATCTGAGGCAGAACTACAAGACGCGTTACTATTTTTAACAGAGTGCTTGTACACCTATCACAAAAAACGAGTGATTGTCTTGTTAGACGAATACGATAGTCCTATTGACAGCGCTTATATAAAAGGCTATTATGCAAACATGGTAAGCTTTATGCGCGGCTTTATGGGCAACGTGTTCAAAACTAATAATTACTTGGAATTTGGCGTTTTGACCGGAGTACAAAGAATATCAAAAGAAAGTTTGATCAGCGAATTTAATAATCCATTGGTCTGTGGAATTATGGACAAGTTGTTTGCCACTTGTTTCGGTTTTACCGAAGATGAAGTTAAAGAAGCCTGTTTCATGTACGGATTAAGTGACAATTTTGAGGAAGTTGAAAAATCGTATAACGGTTACAGATTCGGAGGACAAGATATTTATAATCCTTGGAGTATTGTCGGGTTTTTGAAAGTAAACGAGCTCAAGGATTTTTGGGCAAATACCGGAAGTATGAATATTTTGTCAGACATTTTCTTTAAAGGCTCGCCAGCCTTGAAGAACGATATAGCAGGTTTATTGACCGATAAACCAATCATGATGAAGTATGTAGAACATATAAAATACCCTATTTCATACAAAAATGATAATATTTTTTGGTCAATGCTGTTAAATGCAGGTTATATCAAACCGTGTGCGGGCGCTACTGGAAATAGATTTTTCGCCGAATTGGTAAACAGCGAAGTAAAAAACGCACTTGCAGATAGTATTGAATATTGGTTTGATATTCAAGAAAACCAAACCCCAAAAGTAATCAAACAATTTGTAACCTGCCTCCTCAACGGCGACAAAGAGGGCGTTAGTGAAACCCTCAACAAAGAACTGCTCAACAACCCCAGTTGCCACGATTTTAAAGAAGAAAACAGTTATCACATGTTTATTTTTGGAATATTGCTTGCCCTATCCAATGATTATATAGTTTATTCAAACCCCGAAAGTGGCAAAGGACGTTCAGATTGTTTGATAAAACCAAATGACAAAGAAAAATTTGCAGTAGTAGCAGAATTTAAACATTGTAGCGACGAACCTGTGTGTTCTTCCACCGAACCTGAGTGTTCATCCATTGAAAATGCGTCATCATCCACTAAACCAGCGCGTTCTACCGCAAAAATCAAAGAAATTCTGAAAAAAGAAGCACAAATCGGTCTTAAACAAATCGAAGACAAAGTTTATATCCACAATTTGAAAAAGGAAGGATATAAGAAAATATATAAATATGGCATTGCTTTTCATAAGAAAACGTGTGTTGTGGAGATGGAAATAACAGAATAAAATAAAATCTTATTAAGAAGTGCAATTAGAATAATATGGTGATAATCAATTTTTAATGAAGTTCTAATTGTCAATTCATGGCTGGTTCGACGAAAATGTCGAAGTAAAAGATTTTAGACTGTTTTTTGATGCACTATTAAGCGGTAACGCACAAATAGTCCAAGATGAATTGAACAACTTGCTTGGGGACAGCATAAGTTATTTTGATGGTAATGAAGATTTTTATAACAGTTTCATCTTTGGTATTCTTAACAAGTAACAATATTACAAACAAATCGAAGACAACAAATACGCATACGAACTAATTTCAGAAAATTATACCGAAATAATAAAATATGGCATTGAGTTCTGCGGAAAATATTACGAAGTAAAAAAAGGGAGAAGGGTACACAGTTGAAGGTACACGCTGAACGGTGAATAATTCAGTTTAAAAAATGATTTTATTTGAAAAATAACAAAAAAAAATAGAATTGTAAAAAATTTTATCTAATTTTGTATTTTAATTATTCAATTATTAACGTAAAAATTAAACAGAAATGAATCGAATCTTAAGATATTTAATTTTGGCTGCATTGTTGCAGTGTCAATATGTTTTTGTAGATGCAAAGACACCTCAATGGGTAAAACAGCGTCCTGTTGATAATCAGCATTATATCGGAATTGGGATGTCGCTTAAAAGTGATAAAGATTATGCACAGACAGCCCGCAAAAAAGCGCTTGTTGAGTTAGGTTCTGAAATTAAAATCACTGTTTCATCTAATTCGCTACTTCAACGAATGGAACAAAATTATCATTATCAGGAAGAGTATATCAGCAGTGTACATTCGTCTGTTATGCAAACACTTGAAGGATATGAAACTGAAACGTGGGAAGATAAAAAAGAGTATTGGGTGATGGTCAAACTCAACAAAGTAAAATATGAAACGCGACAAAAACAAAAATTAGACCAAGCGAAAATGATGGCGTCTTTATATTTTGAGCGTGGTCGCGAAGCAGCCGACAAAGGCGAGGTCGGAACAGCAATTATTTCTTATTTTAAAGCCGTTTCCGCATTAAGAGACCATATTGGAGACGACTTAACTCACCGAACAGCCGCAGGAACAGTAAACTATAGCGTAGATATAATGACTGATTTGCAGAAACTGTACCGAAAAACTGAATTCAAAACTGATAAGTCTGTTTGTCAGTTTGAATTTTCTAAACAATCACTCGATCCACTTAAATTACAAGCAATTTTCGTTTCAAATACACAAGAAATTCCTATTCAGAATCTTCCTGTGCGTTTTGAATTTACACAAGGAGAGGGAGTTTTGGCACCTCAATCTACGACCGATTACGATGGTTTCGTCCAATGTGTTGTAAGTCGTTTAACATCAAAAAGAAAGCATCAGGAAGTAACTGCTTCATTAGATTTGGCTGCGCTTTTAACAGGTGAAAATATTGATGATATTTTGTTACGTCATTTTTTACCCGGCGATGATTTGCCCAAAACAAGATTTATTATTGAAATGAACAAACCAACAGCAATTATTGAAATAGAAGAAATAGTGTTTGGGAAAAAAGAGAATGCAATGATTTTCGGAAACCTTATAAAATCTGAACTTAACGAAAATGTATTTAATTTTACTAACAATCGCGATAATGCCGATTATATAGTTCGCTTAAAATTAGAATTCCGTAAAGGTGAAGAGAAAAAAGGCTCTGGTTATTCGGTATATTTGGTTCATGCCGATTTACATTTGTCTGTTATTTCAACCGCTAATAAAACGATGATATTTTCAGATGGTTTTTTAGAAGTACGTGGGATGTTGCCCGGAAGCTACGAACAAGCACTTAAAGACGCAAGAGAAAAAACACTCGAAAAATTTAAATCTGAAATTTTGATTAAATTAGAGGAGGTGGATATTTAGTTGAATAATATGACAACCAAAGAATTACAAAAACATCTAATACATCGTTTTCCCATTGAAAATGAGCAATGGGAGTGGAAAGAATTTTCTCATTTGAAACACAATTTAAAAGGAAAGGAGGGAGAAGATATTATTTCTTATATATCCGCTATTTCGAATATGAAGGGCGGTTCGCTTATTATTGGAGTAAAAGACAAAACGCTTGAAATAACGGGAATACAGGATTTTTACAACTACACCGCCGAAAACATAAAAAAGTCTTTGCTTGAGACTTGTACCAACCTTTCCTCCGAAGGATTAACCGTAACCGAGTATATTACAACCGATACTAACAAAATAGTTTGGGTAATTGATATACCGAAGCATCAGCCGCGTTTGCCTGTTTACGCGCACAAAAAATTGTGGCAAAGAGTAGGAGATTCGCTTGTAGAAATGCGCAAAGAACGTCTAAAAGTCATCCTTGATGAAACTGTCATTATTGATGATTGGAGTGCAGGTATTATCGAAGACGCTAACGTTACAGATTTAGATGAAAATGCTATATTGAAAGCGCGTAAAGAGTTTATTATAAGGAATCCAAAATATACAGACGAGATTGAGCAGTGGGATAACACAACATTTTTGAATAAGGCAAAACTTACTATCAATGGTAAAATTACGAATACAGCAATGATTTTACTTGGAAAAGACGAATCAGAGCATTATATAAATCCATCTGTTGCCAAAATCCGTTGGTTACTACGCACGTTAACCAATCAAGATAAAGACTTTGAGATTTTCGGTATGCCGTTAATTCTGACCGTTGATGACGTTTTGGTTAAAATCCGCAACCTCAAATATCGTTATTTAAGGGATGGAACGCTCTTCCCGCACGAGATGTTGCGTTATGAACCGTTCAGTATAAGAGAGTTATTGAATAATGCAATTGCGCATCAAGACTACACCAAAAGTGCAAGAATTAATCTTGTAGAATTTGAAGACGACCATCTTGTTTTCACCAACTATGGCACATTTATTCCCGAATCTGTAGAATCGGTTGTATTGAAAGACGCACCCGAAGAATATTATCGCAATTTATTTCTTGTTGAAGCCATGAAAAACTTGAATATGATTGACACACAAGGTGGAGGTATCCGTAAAATATTCAATTATCAGCGCAAACGATTTTTCCCCATGCCCGACTATGATTTTAATGACGGAAAAGTGAAAGTTACATTAACGGGTAAGATAATTGATGAAAATTTTGCTAAGATACTGATTAATAACCCTGAACTTAATCTCGAAGACATAATAACTCTCGATAAAGTACAGAAAAACATAGATATAGAAGAAGCACAATTTTTATATCTGCGAAAAAACAAGTTTATTGAAGGGCGTAAACCCAAAATATATTTATCATATAAAGTCATTAAGCCAACTGAAAATGAAGATTTAATGGCAGATTACGTAAAGAATAAAAGTTTTGACGACGAATATTTTAAGAAATTAATAGTGGAATATATCAAAAAGCAGGGAAAAACAAGTCGAAAAGCCATTAACAAACTGATTATACCTAAATTATCTGCAGTGCTTGACGAAGAGCAAAAGAAGAATAAAATCACAAATTTTTTGTCAACATTACGAATGCAAGGAAAAATAAAAAGTATACCTGGATATTTTTGGGAAATAGTTTAAACGCTTTTTAAACACTTTTTAAAAGGTTTTTTAAACGCTTTTCGACTATATATAATTGATAATTAAACACTTACAAAAGATAAAATTTAAAAAATTTAGACGAGTTTTAGACGAATTTTAGACGAAAATGATTACAGAAAACAGAATGTATAAATTTAGTCGCTTTTTAGCCACTTTTTAGCCACTTTTTAGCCGCTTTTTAAACGAATATTATTGATAATTAAACATTTACAAAAGATAAAATTTAAAAATTTTAGACGAGTTTTAGACGAAATTTAGACGAAATTTAGACGAAATTTAGACGAATATAATTGATAATTAAACATTTACAAAAGATAAAATTTAAAAAATTTAGACGAGTTTTAGACGAAATTTAGACGAGTTTTAGACGAAAATGATTAAGAAAACAGAATTTAGAAACTTTAAACACTTTTTAAACGCTTTTTAAAAGGTTTTTTAAACGCTTTTCGGCTATATATAATTGATAATTAAACATTTACAAAAGACAAAATTTAAAAAATTTAGACGAGTTTTAGACGAAAATGATTACAGAAAACAGAATGTATAAATTTGTCCGCTTTTTGTCCGGTTTTTGTCCACTTTTTGTCCGCTTTTTAAACATATAAAATTGATAATTAAACATTTACAAAAAATAAAATTTAAAAAATTTAGACGAGTTTTAGACGAAAATGAAAACATAATGTATAAATTTAGTCGCTTTTTAGCCACTTTTTAGCCGTTTTTTAGCCACTTTTTAGTCGCTTTTTAAATATATATAATTGATAATTAAACATTTACAAAAGACAAAATATAAAAAATTTAGACGAAATTTAGACGAGTTTTAGACAAAATTTAGACGAGTTTTAAACATATAAAATTGATAATTAAACATTTACAAAAGACAAAATTTAAAAAATTTAGACGAGTTTTAGACGAAAATAATTACAGAAAACAGAATGTATATATTTAGCCGCTTTTTGTCCACTTTTTAGACGAATAAAATTAATAAAAAACATGGCACGCAAAGACAAAATCACAGTTCAAGGTATTGATATAACCGTTATTTCAGACAATGGAAAGGATTATATTTCACTTACCGATATGGCAAATGCCAAAGATGGCGCTGCACGGGCTGCCGACATTATCAAAAATTGGTTGCGAACACGTACCACGCTTGAATTTCTTGGCACATGGGAACAACTTTACAACCTAAATTTTAAAGTGGTCGAATTTGACCACTTTAAAATGCAGGCAGGATTGCCAAGTTTTGTAATAAGCGTAAGCGAATGGGTTACAAAAACCAGTTTTCAGTTTTCAGTTTTCAGTTTTCAGTTTTCAGTTTTCAGTTTTTATACACTAACATCTAATATCTAAGTGGAAAAAAGAGAACATATAAACAACTTAAAAAAACAGGCATCGTGCTTGCCTGATAACCCGGGTATATATCAATTTTTTGATGAAAATGACAAATTATTATACATTGGCAAAGCAAAAAACCTCAAAAAACGTGTGTCCCAATATTTTAACCGAGAACATGAAGAAGGAAAAACTCGAGTTTTAGTTTCAAAAATTCGAAACTTTCGACATATAACAGTAGATTCAGAAGAAGACGCGTTGCTGTTGGAAAACAACTTAATAAAAAAACATTTACCAAGATATAACCTTTTGTTAAAAGATGACAAATCATATCCTTGGATTACAATACGAAACGAAAATTTTCCACGCGTTTATAAAACTCGTAAAATGTTAAAAGATGGCAGTCAATATTTTGGCCCATATACATCGGTGCTTACAGTGAATACATTGACTGAACTATTTCGAAAAATATACAAGTTGCGAACTTGCGCAACTAAATTAACCCAAGAAAACATTGAAAAACAGAAGTTTAAACGCTGTTTGCAATATCATATCAAAAATTGTAATGCACCTTGTGAAGGATTACAGCAAGAAGTTGATTATCAACGAAATATTGATGATATTCAGAATATTTTGAAGGGTAATATTGGCTCGGTAATTCGATATTTAAAAGAAAAAATGAAACAACAAGCCGAACTCTATCATTTTGAGGAAGCGGAGGCTATAAAACAACAGTTAAACTTACTAACTAATTTTCAAAGCAAATCTACAATTGTTTGCGCATCTATCCATGACGTTGATGTAATTTCAATTATAAATGACGAAAATAGCGGTTACGTGAATTTTCTGAAAGTGATAAATGGTGCTATTATTCAGGCATATACGGTAGAAATTAAGAAAAAACTGAACGAATCTGATAACGAACTGCTTTCGTTTGCTATTGTTGAAATGCGAGAACGTTTTCAAAGTAATGCAAAAGAGATTATTGTACCATTTATCCCAACTATAAAATTAAGAGGAGTTGTGTTTACACTCCCCAAAAGAGGCGATAAAAAGAGTTTATTAGAACTGTCCGAAAGAAACGTAAAATTTTATCGAATCGATAAACTCAAACAGCAATCAAATATCACAAAATTGCCCAAATATGCCCGAATATTATCCACTTTGAAAACCGATTTAAACATGGAAAAAGTTCCTGTCCATATTGAATGTTTTGATAATTCAAATATTCAGGGTGCTTTTCCGGTTGCGGCATGCGTGGTATTTAAAAATGGAAAGCCATCTTTGCGAGATTATAGACATTTTAACATAAAAACAGTTGATGGTCCCGATGATTTTGCATCAATGGAAGAGATTATTTTTCGGCGATACAATCGGCTGCTCGAAGAAGAGGCTCCACTTCCGCAACTAATTGTTATTGACGGCGGAAAAGGACAACTTTCTGCCGCTATCAATTCTTTAAAAAAACTTAATATTGATGATAAAATTACAATAATTGGCATCGCAAAACGTTTGGAAGAAATATTTTTCCCCGACGACCCAATTCCTTTATATTTAGATAAAAGTAGCGAGTCACTTAAACTAATACAACAAATCAGAAACGAAGCGCATCGTTTTGCAATTACATTTCACCGAAACAAACGCAGCAGTACGTTTCTCAAATCGCAAATGGAAAATATTTACGGAATTGGCGATAAAACAATAGAAATTCTTATGCCTAAATTTAAATCAGTTGCAGGAATTAAAAAAGCATCAATCGCCGAGTTAGCCGATATAGTTGGCGAAATGAAAGCAAAAGCAATAATCCAATATTTTCAAGAATAACTATAATCCAAAAAATTTTTTTAAAAAAAATAAACATTTAATAATAATCTTAAAAAAACTTTTATAACTTGCGCCCGATTTTAAACAAAAGATTTTTAAACTTTTAACACATTATATATGAATTTACCTTTTGCAGAATCTTACAGAATAAAGATGATAGAGCCACTTCGCAAGAGTACGCGCGAGGAGCGTGAGCGATGGATCAAAGAGGCAAAATACAATCTTTTTAATCTGAAAAGCGACAGAATTTTTATTGACCTGTTAACCGATTCGGGGACAGGTGCAATGAGCGAAAAACAGTGGTCAGAACTAATGCTCGGCGACGAAAGCTACGCCGGAGCACGCTCATACTACAAAATGAAAGAAGCAATTAAGAATATTCTCGGCTTTGAATATTTTTTGCCCGCACACCAAGGTCGAGCAGCCGAAAATATTTTATATTCTACAATCATTAAAGAAGGAGATATACTTCCCGGCAATTCCCACTTTGATACCACAAAAGGACATATTGAGTTTCGAAAAGCAGTTGCATTAGATTGCACAATCGACGAAGCTGCCGATACACAATTAGAAATTCCTTTCAAAGGGAATATTGACGCAAATAAATTAGAAGAGGTTTTGAAAAAGTATCCAAAAGAACAAATTCCCGCCGTGGTTCTTACAATTACTAACAATACCGCTGGCGGACAACCCGTTTCAATGGAAAATATTAAAGAAGTTTACCAACTTTGTCAAAAATTTGGAGTACCACTACAATTTGATGCCGCAAGACTTGCCGAAAATGCCTATTTCATTAAAATTCGCGAAAAAGGCTACGAAAACAAAACTATTAAAGAAATTGTTAAAGAGATGTTTTCTTATTGCGACATCATGACAATGTCTGCTAAAAAAGATGCTATCGTTAACATGGGTGGTTTTGTTGCCTTCAAAGATGAAAACCTTTGGAAAAGATGTCAGATGTATTGTATTATTAATGAGGGCTTTTTGACTTATGGAGGAATGTCGGGACGTGATATGAACGCTCTTGCGCAAGGTTTAGACGAAGGTACTGAATTTGACCACCTTGAAACAAGAATTAATCAAGTTGCATATTTAGGAGCAAAATTAGACGAATATAAAGTTCCATACCAAAGACCCGCAGGAGGACATGCAATTTTTGTTGATGCCAAAAAAATGTTGCCAAACGTCCCAAAAGAAGAGTTTGTTGCACAAACTCTTGGCATTGAACTATATATCGAAGCGGGTATTAGAGGAGTTGAAATTGGTGCTTTACTCGCTGACAGAGACCCCATTACCCGCGAAAATCGTTTCCCAAGTTTAGAACTTTTGAGGCTTGCTATTCCGCGCCGTACCTACACTAATAATCATATTGACGTTGTTGCCGCAGCACTCAAAAATGTTTTAGACAGAAACAACACAATAACAAGAGGGTACGTTATTAAAAGTGAATTTCCTATCATGCGACATTTTACTATTGAATTGGAAAAAGCGGAATTAGGGAATCAGTGAATGAGGAAATGAGGGAATGGGAAAAAACCTTATTTTTACCTTATTTTTTCAACAAAACAACCTTAGTAGAAAAATGAGTAAATGAGTAATGGTTAGTGGTTAGTAGGGGCGACCTTTGCGTTCTCAACTTTGCGAAATTTGCTTTAATAAAAAAAAGAATTTGAGTGAATCCAAAGGCGGTGCATTGAACTTGTTGTAAATGAGGCAAATATTTATAGAAAACAGAAAAAATCCGTGAAAATCCGTGAAAATCCGTCAAATCCGCGTACCCCCTGCGGGCGTTAACCTGCAGAAATTAGTGTAAATTAGTATAATTAGTGGCTAACCAAAATATAAAATAATGAAAAAACTAACAGACTATCCAATTTATAATTTTAACACCAACTTTTTTCTTGCCAAAGAAGCCAAAGACGATTTAGTTTTAGTTCCCGTAATAGATGATATCTACTTTATGTCAAATGTCATCCACTTAAACCAAACGGCTACAGAACTATTAAAAGAATTAGATGGCAAAAAAACGCTAACTGAAGTTTGTGAACTGATACTTTCGAGATATGATGTCGAAAAAGATGTTGTGGAGAAAGACATAATTCAATTTATTGAACAAGCCTTAGAAAAAAATATTTTAGAAGAAATAAATTAGAGTGAAATGGACATTTTTTTGGCAACGCAAAAATTTTCGTTTATCAAATGTGACCAAATAGAATTCTATTTGGATGTATCAAAATTTTTCACAGAACAAATTATTGATTATAACACACATTTTCATTGTTGTTACAATATTACAGGTATTATAACCCTCCCAAAGGCAGTACCCGATTTTTTGGGACACTCTCTCGATGATGCGCAGATTCCTTATGAATGGAAAATATATAAAATTAATGATAATTTGTTTATTCACATCGATTTTTTTGAAAATGAAACTATTAAGGAAGTGTTAGCTGTATTAAATTTTTCGGAAAAGACAATTTTGGTCGAATTATTACCTCGTTCTTTAACAACTAAAATTAAAATAGACCCATTTTTTCATCCTCTTGGTTCTTTATTAATGGTCTATTTATCACACTATTCGAGTGGTTTTTTGATTCATGCATCAGGGGTTTCGGACAACGGAAATGGTTATGTTTTTTCGGGAGTTTCGGGAAAGGGAAAATCAACAATTAGTCAACTTTGGAAACAACAAGGCGCAACGGTGTTAAACGATGACCGACTTTGGATTCAAAAAGTTGATAATGAATGGAAAATTTTTAATACCCCAATGGCTTATTATTCGCAAGAACCAAAAATGGCAACTATTTCTAAAATATTCTTAATTACTCACTCACCCGAAAATTATGTTAATAATATTTCAGGAACAACCGGTGCGTTGCGTGTGATGTCAAATTGCATCCAGCATTTATTTGACAAAAAAATAACAGACTCCCACCTTGATACTTTATTAGAGATTTCAGAACAAATTCCGATTTATAAACTCGGCTTTAAGCCTACGTTCGAAGTTGTAGATTTTGTTAGAGATATTTAAGTAATGAGATGTGAGTAACAAGTAATGAGATGTGAGATGTGAGTATCAAGTAGTGAGATGTGAGTATATCCTTTTCAATACATTCAATGCACCGCTTTTTCGACAAGCTCAAAGCATCGCCAAACAGAACGAAATAAACTCAAAATAGGACATTTTGATTATAGCGCATTTTTGACAACATTACGATATTGAAATACATTTATAAGCCTTATATTTGTTAATAAATGAATGCAATTATCCGCACACAAACATTTTGACCCACAATCTAATGTTTTCATTGGATTGTAAGTCAAAAAACTCAATGATTTTTTAGAATGCAACTAAATAATCAGTCTTTGAAAAACGCAAGATATATAAATCAATGTTTTTTCTCGAACTCTTTCATTGCATCAGCCAACGCCACAACACTCGCTTCGGGCAGTGCATTGTATGTAGATGCTCTGAAACCGCCAACGGAGCGATGTCCTTTCAATCCGACCATTCCTAAAGATGAAACAAATTTGCTAAATTCATCTTCAAGTTCTTTGTACTCGTCGTTCATAACAAAACAGATGTTCATCAATGAGCGGTCTTCAATGTTTTTGACCGTTCCTTTGAATAGCCTGTTTCTGTCAATTTCTGAGTAGAGGATGTCGGCTTTTCGTATGTTTCTTTTTTGCATTTCAACAACTCCACCTTGTTCTTTAAGCCAAATAAGCGTTTGCAGTGCCGCATAAACGGGAACTACGGGAGGTGTGTTAAACATCGAGCCATCTTTGATGTGTGTTCTGTAGTCTAACATTGTTGGAATCGTTCTTTCAACTTTTCCAAGAATATCTGTCTTTACAATAACAAAGGTAACTCCGGCAGGTGCAAGATTCTTTTGTGCGCCACCATAAATCAATACATATTTTGACACGTCCATCGGGCGTGAAAAAATATCAGACGAGGCATCTGCAACCAAAGGAATACCTACTTCCATATCGGTATGAATTTCCGTCCCAAAAATAGTGTTGTTGGTAGTGATGTGGAAATAATCCGCATCCGCAGGAACGGTGTAATTTTTCGGTATGTAACAGAAGTTTTCGTCTTTTGACGATGCTACTTCAATTGTTTCACCGAAAAGTTTTGCCTCTTTTAATGCTTTTGATGCCCATGTTCCTGTGTTCAGGTAGGCTGCTTTTTTGTTAAAAAGGTTAAAGGGCACCATGCAAAATTGCAAACTTGCGCCTCCGCCTAAGAAAATTACTTCATATCCTTGCGGAATGTCGAGTATTTCTTTAAACAAGTTTCTTGTTTGTTCCATAACCGCTTCAAAATCTTTGCCACGGTGAGAAACTTCCATTATTGAAAGTCCGGAACCAACAAAATTTAATATCGCTTCTGCGGTATTTTTAATCGTAAATTCGGGTAACACTGACGGACCCGCCGAAAAATTATGTTTCTTCATCTTTTAAAAAATTATTATTATTACTTAAATATGGTTATCAGTATTTAGTATTTAGTATTTAGTCTTCAGTATCTAGTATTCAGTATTTAGTATCTAGTATTTAGTATCTAGTATTTAGTATCTAGTATTCAGTATTTAGTATCTAGTATTTAGTTTTCAGTATTCGGTATTTTGTATTCAGTATTTAGTTTTCTGTATTTAGTTTTCTGTTAAACTCTAATATCTAAACTCTAATATCTAATATCTAATATCTAAACTCTAACATCTAATATAAACGTTATTATTTAGTTTTAGTATATTTTTTTTTACAAATTTCTTGTTTTATATTCTGCACTAGATTCTAATTTAAATCTAGCCTCAAAGAAATTTCCTGTAGCTTCAATTTTTATATTAAATCTTTACTGACCAATTAAATTTTTATTCAATATTTATATAGTTGGATTTCAATATTTTATGATTTAAATTTACCTTTTTCAAAAAGTAACCTTATTCATACCTTATTTTTTCTACTAAACAATATCTTTTAACCACAAAGGAAAGCAAAAAAATAACTGAATACTGAAAACTTTTAACGTTCTTTGCGTTTGCGACTTTGCGTTAAAAAAATATTATGAATAATGTAGGTAAGTTATGTGTAAAATGACGCAGACCAAGATTCCTCGCTACGCTCGGAATGACCATTTCATTCCTTTAATGTGGCATGTTTCCGCTGCGGCAGCGCCGCAGCGGAAACAGAACTACCCCAATGTATAATTCGTCATTCCGAATGAAAAGTAGTGAAATGATGAATCTGAAAATATGCAATTTCACAATTAACATAACAGTAGGTTAGTTTATTGCAAAATCAGGAGTACTGATATTATATTTCAAATAATTAGTGTAAATTTGTGTATTTCGGTAAACTCAATAACAATTTCGGTAAACTCAATAACAATTTCGGTAAACTCAATAACAA
>Ga0099364_10001960_pt1 | contig 33194 bp, 32 predicted proteins | sample TergutTh196P3_FD_73070 | JGI IMG/M metagenome (GOLD analysis project Ga0099364, IMG submission 73070) | Microcerotermes parvus P3 segment gut microbial communities from Pointe-Noire, Republic of the Congo - Th196 P3 | ecosystem: Host-associated > Arthropoda: Insects > Digestive system > Gut ... | reverse complement strand
GGAGGGTGGGGTGGGGGGGGAGGGGGGGGGGGGGGGGGGGGGGGGGTAACAAAAGAAAAGTGAAAAGAGAAATCGTACCTTCGGTACGGTGAAAAAAGAGGAGCAGTTAACAGTGAATAGTTAAAGCGGCACAAAGTGCCGAAGAAAAACGGGCGGTTTACAGGGTTTTGGGGAGTATTGGCGCTTTCGGCTGCAGGGTTGGTTTTCTGTGTGCCCGGATTTTTGCTCATGTTTGCATTTTAACATATTTTTAGCGATTTTGTCAATTTCTTTGGAGGAGTTATCGCGGGAAAACGCCATTTGTGGGGGGATTTTGGGCTTTTGGGGGATTTTTTTGGGGTTGCGAAAACCGTTAAATGGGGTATAGTATACAGTGCATTTAAACATGGGATAACGGAAGAAAGTATATACTCGTGTTTATTCAATGTAAGAGGCGGTAAGTTGCTTGATGACCCTCCGCCAAAACATCTGCTTGCAGGTTTTGACCATTCGGGAAATGCCCTTGAACTCGTAACAATTGAGAAAGAAGATGCGAACCTTTTGCTTGTTATTCATGCAATGAAACTAAGAAAAGAGAACATGTATTTATTGGAAGGAGATTATTAATGGATTATAAGAACCTGGACGTTGACAAAATTGTAGACGAAGTATACACAGCAGAAGCGGAAGGCAGAACTCGCCCGATGACAAAACAAGAAATAATGAGAATACGTCTGGCCGCCCTTGGCGCAATCGTCCGCAATATGCAGGAAACAGTCGATGCGGACTATAAGTCCGTAGACCACGAACTTGCCAACGCCTACCACGCCCAAAGCGTATAACATTTTATTCTTATTTTATTTTCCAGTAATTCGCAACTGCCGCATAACTTAGATTTATCTGAAAAAGCTAAGTCGTAAGTGAAATAATAAATTCGCTCCCTTCATTCGGTTTGCTGTTTACCGTTATAACGCCGCCATGAAGCATAACAATTTGTTTGGCGATAGCAAGCCCAAGTCCGCTTCCTTCCGGGCGTTTGTCTGTGCTTGTGCCCCTGTAATAACGTTCAAATAGTTGCGCTTGTTCCGCTTCGCTTATCCCCGCTCCGTCATCACGAATGATAATATTTATATAACCGTCCGGCTTTTCAACAACCGATATTTCTATTTTTGTATCGGGCGTATTGTGAATAACAGCGTTGATTATAATGTTTTGAACAGCGCGGCGGAATAGTACAGGGTCGAGTGAAAAAGACAAGTCAGACACGCTGCTGTTAAATTGAATATCGCGGCCGGAAAATGCAGGGTCGTTTACAATGTCAATCACTAATTCTTTGATATAGCGTGTCAGCAAAACACTTTGAGGGTTATACGGTATCTCACCCGATTCAAGCTGATAAACCATTTTCAAATCGTTTATCAAATTTTCCACATGGGTAATATTTTTTGTGATAATTGCGCCGTATTCCTGCGCGTCATCTAGCGCAGCGTCGGCTAACAATTCAGCATATCCCTTTATGGGGGATAACGGCGTTTTCAAATCATGGGTAATATTGGTAATCCACTCTCTGCGCGAACGTTCCGTATCTTCACGAAGCCTTTCACTGTTGCTGATATCCCTGTCCATTTTATTCAATACCGCATATATTTCGCCAAACACACCCGAAACATTAAGCGGCTGATAATTTCTTGATGATAAATCCTTTATGCCGTTTGTTATCTTAGACATTTTCCCTGATAACCAAACGCCATATCCAAAGCCGAAAAAGATAAGCGCAGCGAGGGCAGCAAAAATAAATACGCTGATAACAGGCAAAAGCCGCTGTAAACGTTCGCCATTGTAAAATAATGTGTATCTTCCTATGGCATAAGGAAACCCGATTATATAGCTGTATGTTTTTTCTTCTTCCTGTACTGTGCTTGTAAAAATGGTATATCCATTTTCAAAACCTCTTTCATTTAACAAAATCAATTCAGAAGCTGTGTAGATCTTTGGATAATCCTCCGGCTTGTTATGTGAAAAAACTTCCTGTCCGTTTTCATCAATGATTTGAAGCCATAGCCTGTATTCGTTCAAGCGTGTTAAACCAATGTCAGATACGGCAACCTCGCCGTTATCTGTTCTAATCCAAAACGAAAAATTATTCGTAAAGGTAGCCGTCCATGAAACAGGGCTTATGCCTCTTGGTTCGGGTATAGAAAAAATATAGTAATACGAACCTATAGCGAAAATAATTATTACGCTTATCAATATAAACAGAAAAGCATAAATTCGCAGAAAAGGGTTTAACGCCATTTTATTTTTCATACGGGTTCATCATCTTATACCCAAGCCCTTTAACCGTTACAATGTATTCGGGCAAGGCGGGATTATTTTCAATTTTTTCGCGGATATGCCGGATATGAACCATAATAGTGTTGTCGTACCCGATACTGTCCTCACCCCAAACATTTTCATACAGGCGTTCTTTGCTGATAACGCGCCCCATATTTTCTGCCAGGCATAATATAATTTTAAATTCACAGGCCGTTAAACTTATTTCCTTACCGGCTTTTAATACACGGCAGCCATTAGGGTCAATTGTTAGTGTTCCAATTTGTATTAAATTATTTGGTGCGGGTTTTTGCATATATTCTATTCTTCGCAGTTGCGCTTTTACACGATAGACGATTTCTTTCGGGCTGAACGGCTTAGTTACATAATCATCTCCACCCGCCGCTAATCCAAGAATTTTATCCACTTCGTCATTCTTTGACGACAAAAACAAAATCGGACAAATAGAAAACTGCCGGATTCTTTTGCATACTTCGTAACCGTCAATGTCTGGAAGCATTACATCTAATATAATTACATCCGGTATGAATTCCTTGCATGCAATAACGGCTTTCAATCCGTTATCTGCTTTATATATATTCTCAAACCCCTCAAGTTTTAATGATTTCTCCAGCAAATTTAATATGTCTGTTTCATCGTCAACAATTAAGATTCTTTGCTCGTTCATTGTCTATCCTCATTTTTCGCATGCTTCTTTGACGGTTAAATAATCCATATCAACTTCAACATTCAAAATCCAGCATCGCGCGGATTTGCTTTTCTTCGTCAACTCCAGGGTAAGTTTCTTTCAGCTTAAGACCCTGTTCGGTTAATTCGAAGACGCAGCGTTCGGTGACGTATAACACTTTTTGTCCGCGCTTTATTGCGTTTTTGCCGGAAAAGCTGACGGCTGTTACTTCTTTTTTGAATTTCTTTATTGAGCCTTCCTGTTTAATTTGAACCTTACCGTTTTCGTTAGAGACGATTAAATCTTTTGCGGTAAAACTTAAACAAAAAACTATTGTCTTTGTTGCATGGGTGATGTTTGCAAAACCGCCGATTCCTGCATAATTGTCTTTTAATTTGTGAACATTTACGTTGCCTTCTTTATCAACTTCAAGACCGCCGAGAAAACAGATGTCAAGACCGCCGCCATCATAAAAATCAAATTGGGTTGACATATCGCAGATCATGTCGGCGCCGATTGTTGCGCCAAACGCAACGCCGGGTGTCGGAAGTCCGCCAATGCCGCCCGCTTCAACAGTGATTGCAATGTCTTTTAATATTCCTTTTTTGGAAGCATAATTTCCCACATGTTCAGGGATGCCGATGCCAATGTTGATTATCTGCCCCTGATGCAATTCACGCGCAGCTCTTTCTGCGATTATTTCGATAATTTTATTTTCTGCATCTTGTTTTTTTCTGCTAACAGATGTTTTGTTTACAAAATAATCCATGTGCGAAGAAGCGACATGTACATCCCCTGAGAGAGCTGGATTGTACGGAATAACTTCCGGCGGATTTTCGCAGACGACTACAAAATCCACAAGGATTCCCGGTACAATTACATTGCGCGGGCGGGAAAACACATGGTTCACTTTTTCCACCTGCACAATCACTTTGCCGCCGTTTCGTTTTACCGCCTGCGCCATAGAAATCGCATCGGCTGTTATATACTCTTTTTCAAAAGAAATATTTCCGTTGGGATCAACAGTAGTCCCCTTTATAAACGCAATATCTATTTTTGGAGTATGGACAAGCAGGTAATCTTTTCCTTCTATATTTTGTATTTTTACAATTTCTTTTTTAGAAATTTCATTTAACGCGCACGTGTCTACTCTTGGGTCTGCGAATATTCCAACGCCGACTTCGCTTAAAATCCAATCTTTACCCGCTGCGGCGGCGCGGATCGAATGGGACAATATTCCCATAGGGAGGCAATACGCTTCAACCTTGCAATCCCGCGCCATTTTTTTTGTCGCAGGCATGCTGTTGTAGTGGCTTGCTATAACCTCGCTTACAGCCCCCGCCTTTACAATGCGGTCTGTGTAGCGATCTTCATCCCACGCGCCGAGTCCCCCCGTGCTGAACAGCCGCAAATTCTTTGGGGAGCCGGTTTTAATAAAATGTTCATACAGGGCATCCTGAAGAGCTTCTGGATTTGCAAGAGCCAAAAATGAATTGACTGCAAGGCAGTCGCCGTCTTTAATTAATTCAACTGCTTCTGTCGCAGATATTATTTTAAACATATTCATTGCTCATATTATAATTGATAAAATATGATACATCAAGTTGTATAATAATTAACAATTATTGCGGTATATCTGCAAAAGAATGATAGTCAGGAAGGTCGCTTCTGCGGTAAAACCGCCGCAACAGCTTCAATTTCAACTAACGCGCCTTTTGGCAGAGCGGAAACCTCAACGCAGGAGCGTGCGGGCAGCGAAGTAAAATGTTTTGCATACACCGCGTTAAATTCCTGAAAACTCCCCATATCCGTAAGAAAACATGTGGTTTTTACAACATTTTCCAGACTACTGCCCGCTGCAAGCAAAACTTCTTTTAAATTTTGAATCACAACTTCGGTCTGCTCCGCTGCCGTCTTTCCGGAAATCTCTCCGGTTGCGGTTGAAAGCGGTATCTGCCCCGACGTGTACACAAACCCGCCTGTAACAGCCGCCTGCGAATATGGACCTATCGCGGCAGGCGCTCTTTCTGTCGCAATGCGATTAATTTCACCACTCATATTGATCATCTCCTTATTTATTCTATCATACATCTTTCCAGCCGCGAAAGAGCTGTCTCCAGTACAGATGCCGGGCAGGCTATGTTTATCCGCTGAAAACCGCTGCCGGCTTCTCCAAATGTTGTTCCGCTGCTTAGCCACAGTTTCGCCTTATTCAGGAGAAGGTTGTCAAGGTCGTTATGCGAAAGCCCCAATTCACGGCAATCCAGCCAAAGCAGGTAAGTTCCTTCGACTTCCGTTAATTTAATCTCCGGCAGTTTTTTTGATAAAAAATCACGGACAAGGTTAATATTTCCTGTAAGATATGCATTCAGTTGATTCAGCCATTCGCCGCCGTTTTGGTATGCGCTTTTACAGGCGGCAAGCCCGATGGTGTTAAGCTGGCTGTAACCGCTTCTGCGTATTTCCTGTTCAAGCCTGCGGCGAAGATTATGGTTTTTAATAAAAATATTTGATGTTTGCAGTCCTGCAAGGTTAAAAGTTTTACTTGGAGAAGTGCAGATAACGGCGTTTTCGTTCAGGCTGCCAAAGACAGTATGGGTATGTCCGTCATAGATAAAATCGCAGTGTATTTCATCCGAGACAATGATTATCCCGTAACGTTCGCAAATTTCGTTCAGGGTTTGCAGTTCTTTGCGTGTCCATACCCGGCTTACAGGGTTGTGCGGGCTGCATAGTAAAAAAAGTTTTACATTATGCTCCGCCGCTTTTCGTTCAAAATCCTCAAAATCCATAAAGTACCTGCCGTTTTTATGAATAAGGGGATTTTCAATCAACTCCCTTCCGTTATCACGAACAACATGAAAAAAAGGATAATACACCGGCGTTTGAATCATTACACCGTCTCCGGGAACAGTGTATGCGCGTACCACTGCGGCAAGGGCAAAAACCACTCCGGGAGCTTTAACAAATTCATCTTTCGTTACGTGATAATTAAATCTTTCTTTAAACCATCCGCCTACAGCATCGTAATAATCATCTTTTACATCGGTGTAGCCGAATATACCGTGTGATACAACTTTTTGAATATCTGCAAGGATCTGCGGCGGCGCGGGAAAATCCATGTCGGCAACCCATAAAGGCAAAAGATCCCCGCCTTTACCGTATTCTTTCGCAAAATCGTGTTTAATGGAGTTAGTATTTTTTCTGTCCGTTACCTTGTCAAAATCGAATTTCATTTCATTGCCTTTTCCAAATCATGAATCAAATCGTCAACATTTTCTATCCCAACAGAAAGGCGCAGCAATTTGTCGTCAATTCCGCGGGCGGTACGCTGCGCTTCCGGTATATACGAATGTGTCTGAGTCACAGGGTATGTCATCAGTGTTTCCACTCCTCCAAGGCTTTCTGCAAACAAAATTATTTTTGTACGGCTTAGGATGTTATGCGCAGTTTGTGCGCTGTCCACCGAAAAAGAAATCATTGCGCCAAACCCGCTGCCTTGTTTTTTTGAGACTTCAATATCGGGATGCTCTGGAAGTCCGGCATAGTAAACTTTTTTAACTTTCGGATGCTGCTTTAGCCATGCGGCGATAACACCTGCGTTTTGCTGGGATTTTTCCATTCGTATTGCAAGCGTTTTAATTCCGCGTGTGACAAGGTATGAATCAAAGGGAGACAGCACAGCGCCGACAGTCTTGTGGATGAACTTCAGTTTTTCACCTAATTCTGTGTTAGCTGTAACAAGAAAACCTGCAAGCGTGTCATTGTGCCCTGCAAGATATTTTGTCCCGCTGTGCATTACAATATCCGCGCCAAGTTCTATCGGGCGGAGAAAGTACGGCGTCAGAAATGTATTATCTACCATTAACAGAATACCGCGCCCTAGGGTAAGTTGTTTTACTGCTTTTATGTCGGTTATCTTCATCATTGGATTTGTCGGTGTTTCAATAAATATTCCTTTTGTCCTGTTAGTTATATATGTTTTAATTGAAAGCAAATCAGATGTATTAGTATAATGAATAATTATACCGTTCTTCTTTGAGACAGTATCAAAAAAGCGGACGCTGCCGCCGTAAATATCATCGGAAACAATAATTTCGTCTCCGGGAGAAAACAATTCCATCATAGCCATGATTGCCGCCATTCCGCTGGAAAATGCAAGACCGTCTGTACCGCCTTCAAGTGCGGCAACGAGTTTTTCAACATGCTCCCGTGTGGGATTTTGCAGGCGCGAGTAGTCGTAACCCGTGCTTTCTCCAACGGCGGAACGGGCAAATGTCGCCGATTGATAAATTGGCGTGCAAACCGCTCCCGTTGTATGTGTTGAGTCCCGCACCGCATGGAGACAGAGCGTGTCTTTTTTCATAGCAAGCCTCCAATAACAGATTTTCTTTTAAACATATTATGTTCCCGCAGCTTGACAAACTTTATCGTAATTCATATAATCATACTATACTTATAGGTATTTGACTAGAGAGACAACTGCCAATACAGGCGTTAACAGTTATCTGGCAAGCAAGCTTGTCTTGCAAGCAGACTTGCCTTCTAGTCTTGCAAAATACTGCGTATTTTGCAGTTTTTTATAGGAGATAAAAAATGGGAAAGAATTACAAATTCGAAACACTTCAGCTTCATGCAGGGCAGGAAAACCCGGATTCGGCAACAGACGCAAGAGCGGTGCCGATTTATGCGACCACGTCCTATGTATTTAAGGACTGCGCACAGGCGGCGGGGAGATTTGCCCTGACAGAGAGCGGTAATATTTATACACGGTTGATGAATCCGACATCTGATGTGTTTGAAAATCGCATCGCAGCCCTTGAAGGCGGAGTTGGCGCATTGGCGACAGCATCCGGCGCGGCGGCGGTAACTTACGCGATTCAAAATATCGCAACGGTTGGGCATAACATCGTATCGGACAAGCGTATTTACGGCGGGACTTACAATCTTTTTTCACATACTTTGCCCGATTGCGGAATATCTACAATCTTTGTAGACGGCAGTGATCCAAAAAACTTTGAAAAAGCAATCAACGAGAACACAAGAGCGCTGTTTGTTGAAACTATGGGAAATCCCAATTCCACAATTGTCGATATTGAAGCCCTTGCAGAAATCGCCCACAAAAACGGAATCCCGTTAATCGTAGACAGCACTTTTACGCCGCCTTGTATGTTCCGCCCTATCGAACACGGCGCGGATATCGTTGTCCATTCAGCGACAAAATTTATCGGCGGCCATGGAACGGCAATTGGCGGCGTTATAGTTGATTCGGGAAAATTCAACTGGGCGGCAAACGATAAATTCCCCGGGCTCTCAAAGCCAAATCCAAGTTATCACGGAGTTGTGCTTACGGAAGCTGTGGGAAATCTTGCGTATATTATAAAAGTTCGCGTAACGCTGTTAAGGGACACAGGCGCGACAATAAGCCCGTTCCATTCATTCATTTTCCTGCAGGGGCTGGAAACTCTGTCGTTACGGGTAGAACGCCATGTGGAAAATGCGTTAAAAGTAATAAAGTATCTGTGCGGCCATCCAAAGGTGGAAAGCGTGAATCATCCTTCCCTGCCGAATCATCAGGATCATGCGTTGTACAACAAATATTTTCCAAACGGCGCGGGATCGATTTTCACTTTTGAAATAAAAGGCGGAGCCGATCAGGCAAAAAGTTTTATTGACAAGCTTGAATTGTTTTCGCTTCTTGCAAATGTCGCAGACTCAAAGTCGCTTGTGATCCACCCCGCAAGTACAACGCACTCGCAGTTAAGCGGAAAAGAGCTTGAAGAACAGGATATCAAACCAAATACGATACGGTTGTCGATAGGTACAGAACACATCGACGACATTATCGCGGATTTGGAACAGGCTTTTTCATAATTTAATTCCGGTAACTTCCAAAAACTGAAGTTTTTGGAAGTTACCGGAATTAACCGGCAGCGGAACAATTTAATAATGATAGATCACTTATATAAAAGTCAGGATTTACCCGATGGTGAATTAAAGTTGTTGATCGAAAGTGACAATTACGAACAGGAGCTTTTTGAAAAAGCCGACAGCGTCCGCAGAGAGCATTACGGTACGGATGTTTACATCCGCGGCTTGATCGAATTCACCAATTACTGCAAAAACAACTGCTATTATTGCGGCATCCGAAAAGACAACCAAAATGTTGAACGCTACCGTCTTGGCAAAGAGGAAATTCTATCCTGCTGCAAACAGGGTTATGAGCTTGGTTTTCGTACATTTGTGTTGCAAGGCGGGGAAGATAGTTTTTTCTCCGATGAACTAATTTGTGAGATTATTACCGGAATAAAAACAAACCACCCCGATTGCGCGGTTACTTTATCAATAGGCGAAAAATCTTTTAATACCTATAAAGCCTGGTACAATGCGGGAGCGGATCGCTATTTACTTCGTCATGAAACTGCAAACGCCGGACATTACAGTCTGCTCCACCCGTCTAAAATGGATCTGAATAACCGTAAAAACTGTTTATGGGATTTAAAAAAAATCGGTTATCAGGTTGGTTCCGGTTTTATGGTAGGCTCGCCTTATCAGACCGCAGACTTATTAATAGAAGATTTAAGGTTCCTGCAGGAATTACAGCCGGACATGATAGGAATAGGTCCATACATTTCACACAAACAAACGCCGTTCTGTGATTTCCCAAACGGAGATTTGCACACATGCCTTAGATTGATAGCCATCCTGCGCCTGATGTTCCCCCACGCGTTGATCCCTGCGACAACCGCGCTTGGAACGATTGACAAAAGCGGGCGTGAGTTGGGACTTAAAGCCGGCGCAAATGTAGTTATGCCAAATCTTTCCCCTTTAAATGTTAGAAAGAAATATGAGTTATACGACAATAAAATCTGCACAAACGAAGAAGCGGCTGAATGCCGCAACTGCCTTGAAAACAGGGTAATATCCGCAGGATATAAAATTGTTACAAGTATAGGCCATGCAAAAACGTGAATTAAACCCGTAAAATAAATCAATTTACAATTTATTACTTGCATTTATTTCGATTTCTATGTATAATAACGTATTACTATTAACAATATTGGAGACATTTATGCCGGTAGAACCATCTGAAAGAAGAATTAACTATTCTAAAAACAAGAAACAGGGATACTGCCCTAGATGCGGTATTAAGAAGAGGAAAACAGACAAGTTTGTCTATTGCGCAGACTGCCGCGGCTATTTTCGTGATTATAACGAAAGTATTTCTGTAAAAGTTAATAAGGCCAGAAAAAGCAAATATAAACAGCGGATAAAAAACAATCAGTGCCCCCGCTGCGGTGTTAAGCTTTTAAAAAGATACACAAAAAAATTATGCGCAACATGCCTGGACAAACAATACAGCTATAATTACGGGAAAAAAAGAAAAACTGTAAAAAAACGCTGATAGTTTAGCTTATTCCTAAAACTGCGAACCTTCGGCTCGGCTTAGTCTCGAAGCGCTTCAAGTGAAGCAGCTTCATGTGAAGCAGCTTCACTTGATTTTCATTAACCGGGCAGTACGAGCGCAAGAACTTCTTCAAAACGTTCCACCATGTGGAATTCGATTCCGTTCTTTACATGATCCGGTATTTCATCCAGATCGCGTTCATTTTGCTTGGGTATTATTATATGCTTTGATTTATTCCTTCTAGCGGCTATTGTTTTTTCTTTTAATCCGCCGATTGGCAGCACCTGCCCGGTCAGGGACAGTTCTCCCGTCATTACAAAACGCGGGGCAACAATTTTCCGGCGCATAAGCGAAAGAAGCGCTGTCGCCATTGTAATGCCTGCGGACGGACCGTCTTTTGGAGTTGCGCCTTCCGGGATGTGAAGATGGATATGATTTTTATCGAACCATTCCAAATCAACGTTATATTGCTCTGCTGCCAGCTTGCGCGCAACTGTCATTGCAATTGTCGCGCTTTCCTTCATTGTGTCGCCCATTTTTCCGGTGAGGGTTATGCCCTCTTTTCCGGGCATCGATGTAGCTTCAATTACAAGAGTGTCTCCGCCCATGCTTGTCCATGCAAGACCCACCGACATTCCGGGTTTGTCCGCTGTTTTAATATCATCCTCACGGAACAGCGGCTTACCTAATTGTTTTTCAACAAATTTTTTATCAATACTAAATTGAAGCGGTTTACCTATAGTTTTTTGTTTTACATCTTTTTCTGTTACTTCGCCGTCCTCTGCCGCTTTTTCAGCTTCGTCGGCTTCTACAACCTGTTTTGCAAGTTTACGGTGGATCTTATCCAGATTTTTTTCAAAGTTGCGCACGCCTGCTTCCCTTGCATAACAATTAGCGATGTGCAGAAGGCTGTCTTTTGTGTATTTAACCTGATTTTTTTTAAGCCCGCTTTTTTCAAGGCTCTTTGGAAGCAGATAACGTTTTGCAATTTCAAGTTTTTCGGTGTCGATGTAACCCGGAAGCTGGATAATTTCCATACGATCGAGCAGTGGCGAAGGAATTGTGTCGAGGTTGTTTGCCGTAACAATAAAAAACACATGGGAAATATCAAATGGAAGATCAAGATAGTGATCGCGGAAAGCATTGTTCTGCTCGGGATCAAGCACTTCTAAAAGCGCGCTTGCAGGATCGCCGTGGTAACTCTGCCCCATCTTGTCAATTTCGTCAATCATGAACACGGGATCCCTTGTCTTTACAATTTTTAACCCCTGTATAATTTTGCCCGGCATTGCGCCAATGTAAGTGCGCCTGTGCCCTTTAATTTCGGCCTCGTCCCTCATGCCGCCGACAGAAAAGCGGAAAAATTGTTTTCCTAGCGCGCGGGAGATTGATTTGCCTACAGATGTTTTACCCACACCCGGAGGGCCGACAAGACAGACGATTGAGCCTTTTGTATCATTACGGAGTTTTCTCACTGCAAGAAATTCAACAATACGGGTCTTAACATCCTTAAGCCCGTAGTGGTCGGCTTCAAGAATTTCCTGCGCGGCTTTTAATTCAAACACTTCAGGTTCGGGCGCATTCCACGGAAGCGAAGAAATCGCATCAAGGTAGTTGCGCGTAACGATGAACTCGGCGGAGTTTGGCTCCATAAGGGAAAATTTTTCCATCTCCTGTTCTACTACATCCTTAACTTCGCCTTCAAACTTAAATGAGTCAAACTTTTCTTTAAACCGCTGGTAATCGGAACTTTTGGCGTCTGTCGTCATGCCAAGTTCTGTTTTTATCGCCTTTAGCTCTTCCTTTAAAAAATAATCGCGCTGAGATTTTTCTATTTTTTCGTTAATTTCCCTTTGAATCTTTTTTTGTATTCTTAAAAGTTCCTGTTCTTTTTTAATAAAAACAAGAACCTGTTCCATTCGTTTTCGTACATTAAGAACTTCCAGAATCTTCTGCTGTTCTACTTTATCAATATTTAAAATACTTGTAATAAAATCCGCAATCTTCCCCGGATGATCGATGTTGATCATATTCAGCCGCATTTCTTCGGAGAAAAGCGGATTATTCTCGCTGATCTGTTTCATTTCGGAAATCAACGCGCGGGTAAGGGCTTTAACTTCGCTTGTATTGTCTTCTTCTTCTTCAAGATATTCAACTGCGGCTACTATCGGGTTTGAAGGATTAAGCGTTTTTTTTATGCGGAACCGCTTTAATGTAGAAATAAAAATGTTAACACCGCCGTCCGGCAGATTTATTTTTTTGACAATTTTGGCAACTGTCCCAACTGTATACAAATCCGTAATTGACGGAGTATCCGTCTCGTTAAGCAGCATGATAAGCCCGATTAACCCGTCGCCGGCGTTTGCATCTTCCACCACTTTTACATCGGTAAGATTGCCAATCATAATCGGCGTAAAAATACCGGGAAAAATTGGACGGCCCATAAGAGCCACAAGCGGAAGCTTATTCGGGAGAAGCTGATCTATTGGAATAACACTGTTATCTGACATATCTTGTTAAAAATCTTTATATTTCATCACACAAAGGCGCAAAGAACACAAAGCTGCGTTATTCAAACGCTCTTTGCGTCTTGGCGCCTCTGCGTGAACTTTAGCGGAATCGCTTACGGAACCGCTTTATGTTTATTTCTTTATATTATAAAACGCTTTTTTACCTGCGTATTCACAATAACCTTCCAGCTCGTCTTCGATCCTCATAAGCTGATTGTATTTGCAGATGCGGTCTGTACGGCTCATTGAACCGGTTTTAATCTGGCCGGTTTCGAGGGCGACTACAAGGTCGGCAATAAAGCTGTCTTCGGTTTCGCCTGAACGGTGCGAAATGATTGCAGTGTACCCCGCTCTCTTCGCCATCTCTACCGCTTCGTAAGTTTCTGTCAGCGTTCCGATTTGGTTTACCTTGACAAGGATTGAATTACATGCGCCCATGCCGATTCCCTTCTCAAGACGTTTTGTGTTGGTAACAAAGAAGTCATCGCCTACAACCTGAATCTTCGAACCAAGGGCTTTGGTCATGTTCACATAACCATCCCAGTCATCCTGATCCAGAGGATCTTCAATCGAAATAATCGGATACTTTGCCACCCATTTGGTAAAGATTTCGATCATGTCATCGGAGCTGAATAATTTATCGGGATTGGATTTCCAGAATTTGTACCCCTTCTTTCCGCCTTCATCAAAAAGTTCCGAGCTTGCACAGTCAAGGGCGATCATTATCTGTTCGCCTGCTTTATATCCTGCTTTTTCGATTGCCTTCATTACATAGTCAAGCGCGTCATCATTGCTGATGTCCGGAGCAAAGCCGCCTTCATCGCCGACTGCGGTATTCAATCCCGCATCGTGTAGAAGTTTTTTAAGGCAATGAAAGATTTCGGCAGACCAGCGAAGCCCTTCCCTGATTGAACAGGCTCCGACCGGCATAATCATAAATTCCTGAAAGTCAATTTTGTTGTCTGCATGCTTTCCGCCGTTGATGATATTCGCCATCGGGACAGGAAGAAGATTTGCATGGAATGTACCCAGATACTTGTAAAGGGGTATGCCAAGAAATTCAGCCGAAGCGCGGGCTGTCGCCATTGATACGCCGAGTATTGCATTTGCGCCAAGTTTGCCCTTGTTTTCAGTTCCGTCAAGTTCGATCATCGTCTTGTCGATATCGACCTGTTCAAGGGCATCCAAACCCAAAAGTTCAGGCCCGATAATGTTGTTTACATTATCAACGGCTTTTAATACGCCCTTGCCAAGATAGCGGGACTTATCGCCGTCACGCAGTTCCACAGCTTCGTAAATTCCCGTGGACGCGCCGGACGGAACCGCAGCACGGCCCAAAGAGCCGTCTTCCAGCATAACATCAACTTCTACTGTGGGGTTTCCCCGTGAATCAATAATTTCACGAGCTTCCACATATTCAATAATACTCATGTACTTCCTCCTAGTTTAATCTTAGTTAAGTAATATTGCGATATTTTTGGAAGCTAGTCAAGTTGCCGGAATGGAAGCGGGAAAGGAACAAAATATGCGTATACAAAAACCTGTCAAAATTGTCAGGTTAGCAATTTTTTCAATTTGCCTATTGACCAAAGATCTGTGGGAAAAAATTCTTTGCCATTTTCGTCTTTTTTAAATATAAGAGAAGGCATTATCGAATTGTCATAGATTAACATTTTGTCGCATACAGATATAATTTTCGGCAATAAATCCAATGCCTTAATATAACGCTTTCTTATCTTGTCTTCCGGAACATCATGACCGCCTTCAAGTACCCGACTTCTTACCCTTGCTATATTAATGTCCGCATTGCAAGTAAGTACATAGATACAATGAATTTCATAACCGCTTTTTTTTGCTTTCTGCAATAAAAGCAAATTCCTTTCAGTGGATAAAATGGTTTCAAAAGTAAAGTCGGCTCTATTTTCTAAAAGTTTATTTCTAAGCGCTTCTACTTTCTGTGCCGCTTCAATATCTGTAAGGGAGTATTCTTTTTTAAGATCATCGGCATTGATATATACGCCGTAACACCTCAAGTGTTTTGTGATAGTAGTTTTGCCTGAACCATTAGGTCCTGCAAAAACCAATATAAGAGGTTTAGACATATTCCCTTGCGCCGTCAGTGTATTCAAGATAAGCCCGTTTGGATTTTTTGTCATAACGGGCAACAGGCAAGCCGTTTTTCTGTTTATTTGCTATTTCATGATTAACCGCAGTGATAAAAGTTGCACTTACTTCATTGGCGTTAAGAGCGCCGACATCTTTTTTGCCTGTATTTACCGGAAAAGGAATGCCTTTTTGGTCAACGGCTTTACGAAGAAAAATGTTCACTGCATTTGACATATTTAACCCCAAATAGTTAAAAAGAGCTTCAGCATTTTCTTTAAGTTCCCGATTTACCCTTATCGTTACCCGGACATCCTGAACCTGCATGAACAGCCTCCTGAAATAATCATAACATTAATATATGTTTCGTAAATATTATTTGCACGTTCATCAAGCGTCATCGGGAATGTACCTCAGTTTTACAGGATATCAATTTTAGTGTTAATTTCTTCTATTGTTGTTATTTTCCTTCGTGATAAAAGAGGGTTTCCACGCCCAGCCTTTCTGGAGTCATAATTTCTTGAAAAATACAGATTTTCCCCTGTTTTAGCTTTAACATGGGTAATTTCTTCCAGAAAAGTCAACTCACATACTTTATTTAGGGATAATCCTATGTTTTTTTCAAGGGTTTTTCTTGCCTCTTCGCCAATTATAGCCATTTATCCGCTCCATCTTGGGTCGGGTAATTCTATCATTATCCTTAAAAAAAAGTCAATAATTCGCATTGCCTCAAAAGAAATCTAGCCGAAAAGGGTGTGTGCCTCAAAAGTAAAAATCTAGCCCAAATTATAATGGTTCCTACCGGATATGGAGGGGCAAATGGGGTTGGATATGAAAAGCAGAAGAAAAGTTTGCGAGCAGATTTACAAACGGTATCAAAGAGCGAATAAAAAGGACAAGGGAAAAATACTTGACGAATACACCCAAACGCTTGAGATGAACCGGGATTACCTTGCGCATAAATTGTCAAATTGGGGGAAAACACGGTACGCCGCGATAAACGGTAAAACTGTTAAATTTATTGCAAAAGAACCCGTGAAAAGCCAATATAAAGCTTCAGGATGCAAAAAAACGGGCAGGCCGGAAAAATATAACAAGGCTTTTGTAAAGGTTCTTGAGGCCGTCTGGGATTTTTTCGACTTCCAATGCGGGAAACTTTTAGCGCCGCTTGTCAGAAGCATTATTAGTTTTCTTGTTGAAAAGTTTAAGCTTGACGAAGAGACGAGGGCGTTACTCGAAACTGTAAGCCCTGCGACTATCGACCGGAAACTCAAAAGTATAAAAAAGCGTTATCGTATTAAAGGCGTAAACACCACCAAGCCAGGAAGCCTGCTCAAAAGCCAAATACCTGTCCGCGTCTGCTTCGACAGGGACGAGCGCAGGCCCGGTTTCTTTGAGCTTGACACCGTCAGCCATTGCGGAACAAGCGCAAAAGGGCAGTTTTGCCAGTCTTTGACCATTACCGACGTGGGCGGCGGCTGGACTGAGGAATGCGGACTTCTAAATAACGCCCAACGATGGGTCAAGGAAGAAGCAGCGCGCACCCGCAAGGAACTGCCGTTTCCCATGCTCGGGATAGATTCGGACAACGGAGGAGAATTCATCAACCACCAACTGTATGACTGGTGCGTTCAGAACAACGTCAAATTTACAAGAAGCCGCCCTTACAGGAAAAACGACAATTGTTTTGCAGAACAGAAAAACGGTGATGTTGTGAGGAAAACCGTAGGATATTCGCGTTTTGAAGGTCAAAAAGCGTTAAAAGCGCTAAATGAAGTATATAAATCTTTAAATCCCCTTTTGAATTATTATTACCCTACGCTCAGGCTTATTGCCAAAGAAAGGCTTCCTTCGGGAAGATATAAAAAGATATACGAGAAAGAAGCCAAGACTCCTTACCAGCGTCTTCTTGAATCTCCCCACATAAGCGAAGAATGCAAAGCCGAACTTCGCCGCAGAAAAGAACTTCTCAATCCTATAAAACTGAAAGAAGCTTTAGACGAAGCAAGAGATCGGCTCTTGAAACTTTCTGTCATTGAGGGCATTATTCCTTCCAGTAAAGTTTCTTAGAAACTTTCGGCTAGGTTTTTTACTTTTGAGGCTCACTTTTTTCGGCTAGATTTTATTTTGAGGCATCACGGCTATCTAACAGTATAGTACAAATCCAACAACTTTTATTTCATTCTCATTCGGAAAATAAACCCATAAAATTTTTTCCGTACAAGGGAGCGTAAAAATGTCGTTTACGTTACGTGCAACTATTGATAATTTTCTCAAACTCCGTGACGAGCTAACGCTTCGGAATATTCGCTGGCAAAAGCTGTGGCCAATGGTATTGGTGCTTCCGCTGACCGTTATTGTGAGCGCCCTACGTCATTTCGATCTTGAAATACAAGCGCTGGGAATGGAATCCTACGAGCTTGTGCTGTTTCCCTATGGATTGGGCTGTCTGCTTGTTGCGCTTCTGCCAAAAAAAACAATATATATTACTCTGCGTATGGCGGCGGTTTGTTCGCTTGCGCTCGTTCCGTTTCAAATATTGCTAACAGGCGACATAGCCCGCCTTGTAACTTTTATGGCGTTTTATTTTTTTATCGGGGTTTGCACAGGGACAGCTCATTACATTTTTGTTTTTACATTAAACAATATTGAACGCCTTTTCGGATTATCGATCATTCTGTTTTATTACGGATTATTGTATACGATTTTTAGATCGTTTCCGGCAATCCAGCTTGCAGTTGAAACATGGGTGAGTTTGTTCGTAGTTGCGGTGTATGTTGCTGTAGTATTTTTTGCAACAAAAAAAGAAAACAATCCCCCGCAACATGAAACCTCTACAGATGAAAAAACCCTTGATACCGCCTCAAGCGGTACAGCACGCAGCGGTGCAGCGTTTGTTATCGGTTTAAGCGTTGTCTATTATATGCTCATAAGTACGATTAACTATATCGAATGATGGAGAGCAGCGTTATAAGTTTGCCTTTTGGTTTTGGTCAGTATGCATCGATTTTATTTATTCTGCTTTTTCAATTATTTTTTAACCGGAGCGCCCTTCATATCTGGTTAATGTACCTGGCATTTATGCTTTTAGGGCTTGGCGTTTTACATTATGACGCTGACTTCTTGCGAAAAACAGGCTCATTTGTTTACGGTCTTGGTGACGGTATAGGTTATATCATAATCCTCTACCTGTGTTCAGGGGCAATTAAAAAAAGCGGATCTATAAAAATGTTCAGACTGCATTGCATTGTATTTCTCATAAATTACTGCGTCATATCAGGAGCTTATTCCCGCATATTCAATTTACACGAAGGGACAAATCATTCTTTGGCTTTTGGCATAGTTATTGTTTTATGCGCAGGCTGTTTCCTGTTAATGCCTGTTTTGCAAAAAAAGCTGTTTGAAGTGGGCTGGACGGACAGCATTAACCTTGACGAAATTCCGCAGTATGCCCAAGTCCTCAGCAAAGTAGAGCAAATCGAAACCGAAAACGATATAAAACTGTCCCCCCGCGAAAAAGACATTTTCGCCCTGCTGCTGAAAAATTTTACCTTGCGTTAAATCAGCCTTGAACTCCACATCACAGAAAACACCGTAAAGACCCATTACAAAAACCTGTACCGGAAACTAGCCATAAACAACCGTGGAGACCTGTTATTAAAATACGGCGTAAAACAAGGTTAAAAAGCGGATTTTAAGCCCCCTCACCCAAATTGGTGACCCCTAAAACCCCCTAAAAACGGTAAATTCACCCAAATTGGTGGATTGCATAAGAAAAAAAACGCCCTGTATCCTGAAACTATGCCAAAGAACAAAACAACAACGGAGTTAAATACCCTTGTAAGCAGCCTGGCACAGCCTGAGTTGGAGGCTATTTCTGGCTTAGGGAATCCTTTAGCATACCTGGATTGCCGAAACCGCCATGTTAGACAAGCGGCAAATCAAGGCTCTTGCAAAGAAGGTGTATAAAACATTGCAAGTCAGGGATCAAAGGGAACTGGTGGCGCATTACGGGACTTTGAGCAAAGAAGCCGTAGAACGGAAAGAGGACATTCAAGCGGAACAGCTTTCCTGTGCGATTGCCAATTATAACGCTTTGAGTGCAATTAAATGAGGAGTGAATAAATGAAAAAAAGCCCGTTGGGTTTTGATATGAGAATTTGCAATGAATTAACAGTAGGAGAAATAATTTTATGAAAAGAATAATAAAAATGGTTGGAATTATCGCCATTGCGGTAATTGGGTTTTCAATTACCGCCTGCCCCGATCCGGTTTCAAGCGTAGACAGCTACCTTGTAACCGTCAACGGCGGTACAGGCGGCGGTAATTATGCACAGGGAGCAACCGTAACCATTACGGCAGAGCCGACAGGCGGCCAAACCTTTACAAACTGGACAATCAATTCCGGCGGTATAACACTGTCAAACGCCAACAGTACAAGCACCACGTTCACCATGCCTGCAAACGCCGTAACCGTTACGGCAAATTTTGTTTCAGGCGACGGTACACCGCAACAACAGGCTGATGCTTTCAAGTCAGTACATTCGGCGATACTCGAAAAAACAGTTGAGACCGTAACGCTTGACGATGAAGCCGCCGTTGATGCTGCCCTTACCACTTTTACAGCCCTGTCGCAAGACGTGAAAGATTTACTCGGTACGGAAAAATCATTGCTCGATAGCTTGAGTGTAAAAATAAACGAATTAAAAGCGAGCGCAACCCCGCAGGAACTTGCCAATGCTTTCAAAACAGGATATTCGGCGATACTCAGTAAAACCGTTGACACCGTAACAATTGACGATGAAGCCGCTGTTGATGCCGCCCTTACTGCTTTTGCTACACTGGCACAGGGCGTAAAAGACTTACTCGGTACAGAAAAAACATTGCTTGACAACCTCAAAACAAAAATCAACGACTTAAAAGCAGCCAACCTCACCTACACCATAAGCGGAACAATTACAGCGGACAAACCGGCGGGACCGTTAGCAGGGGCCAGTGTTACGCTCAAACAAAGCGGGGCAACAATAGACACTACAACAAGTGCTGGAAACGGCACATACACATTCAGCGATGTATCAAACAGTACTTACAGCATCGAAGTTTCCAGAAGCGGTTATCATACAAATACAATCCCTGAAGTAATAGTGTCCGGCGGAAATGTAAGCGGACAAGACTTAACGCTCTATGATTCCACCGTACCGGCGCATATTGTATCAATTAAAATAACCACACTCCCTGACAAGCTTCATTACCTTGCAAATTCCGGTGCTGATATTACCGAACTTGAATTGGATGGCATGGTTTTAACCGCAACTAAAAGCGATGGTTCAACAGAACCGCTTCCTGTGTCGCCGTATACATTAATGGGTGGAAATGTCGGCAGTGCGCTTTTTCAATGGAACGGAACAGATTACGATTTTAGCGGAATATCAACTTTTGGCAATGCCACCGCTATGGAAGGAATTACAAGAGTCGCCGTAGTACATGAAGTAGACGGCACTTTACTTTACGATATCTTTCAAGTTTTAATCGTAGACCGTTACAGACTCTGGATGGAACTGGAAATAACGCTACCAGTAAAAACCATTTACAGTCCAGGTGAAAGCCTAGACCATTGACGAAATGGAAGTATTTGCGATATGGCGGCCCGGTTCAGGAGTATTGGACTTCGCATTACGCGTTCAATTACCGCCTCTGTTTTATGAAGTTGATTCAAGCGGTTTTAATTCTTCCCCGGGGTTAAAACCTATCATCGTCAAATTTCCATTTAATAACGGCATTATAAACACCGTGTATACCGAAACATTTGATCTCAAAGTTGATATGTGGGATGTCAGTTTCAACGTTGACGGTGCAATCACCACCGTAACTGACGTTCACGGTGGAAGCACCCAGCCCTTCCCTTCGGTTCCGATTAAAACAATCGTTGAAGGCTTGTATGCAGGGGACATAACCAATACTGGAAACGTTACATTTCTTGGATGGACAATTAACGGCGGCAATACCTACTACAATGGCAATACACCGACAATTACCGGCAATACAACATTCACCGCACATTGGGCGGGTAACAGCATTGATTTAACTTCAACAGCAGGGGCAAACCTTGTTGAAAAAGCGGTTAATTATACAAACGGTAACTCGGGCGTACATACCCTGTTCCTGAACGGTTCATATAACAATGCTAATCTAACTGTTAAGGGCAACCTTATTTTAAGGGGAGCAAATACAGCTACAATTTACCTAACTGAAGTAGGAAATTTATTTATAGTAGATTACAACGGTACATTAACATTGGACGATGGCGTTACTTTAGATGGGAATTTTCCAAATACTTTCCGCGAATCTCAACTTGTCAGTGTTATGGGAGCTAGGTTTAATGGAGGTTGGCTTCTGCCAAGTACCTTTAACATGACTGGTGGGACAATTCAAAATATCCGTGGATTATGGAGTCAGGGTGTTCTGGTCAATAGTTCTCCTGTCACATTCGGACCGGTATCGCCTATTGGCCCTACCGGAGGCATTTTTAATATGTCAGGCGGAACTATTACAAACAACCATGATACCAATGACACCGGATCCGCTGGCGGCGGCGGTGTACTTGTTACTCATACAGAATTGGAGGATTACACAAGCGGAGTATTTGTTAAAACAGGCGGAACCATCAGCGATAATGTGGTAGCAAGAGGAAGCGGATCGCAGGTATTAGTAGAAAGACCATCAGCTAATATTGATTTACCAAAGATTGACTACAATTACAAAGCCAGAAACACCGCCGCAGGTCCAACAGTATATCTCGACAGCAGAACAGATGCTAATTGGGAAGGTTATGATTTTCACGGCACTTTCCCCGCCAATGTCGGTGCAACAACACAGCTTACAGTAATAAATACATGGCAAACAGCTACTACGACATGGGATGATATATGGTTTTCATTCCCCGTTACCGCAGGGACAACCTGCTATGTATGGTTAGACGATAAAGATCAAAGCCCTAGTTTTACGGGAGATCCTGTTCTTCACGGTTACAGTAGCGACAGAAAAGCGCTATTCATTGCTATGGACACCGGCTCTCATACTCCGCGAAGCTTCACGGCAACAGCAAACAGCACGGTGTTTTTAAGAGCAACAAGATACATAGGCACTTCCCCTGGCACTTTCGCAGTGGCGTATAGCACCAGCAACACAAGGCCATAAAGGGCTAATAAACCGTTCTGTATAGGGCGGTTCTGTATTGAATAGAAATTAGGGAGGAGATTTTTATGAAAAGAACAATTAAAGCATTTGGAATTATTGCCATAGTAGCAATAACCATATTCACAATAACCGCTTGCGACAAAGACAGTAGTGGCGGTGTCCCCGTAAGATTAAAGGCTTCCAATAACAACGATATAGCGCCATCACAATCTATGATAGCCCGTAATGCGCAATCAGTAGGTTTAATGTCAGTGGTTGGAGATACCACTTTTGCTGAATTTATTAAATTTTATAACAAAATTGGTACAGTAGTTGAAAACATTACTCCAACAGAATTTATTCTTGAGGTAAGTAATTTAACACTCTATGCCAGCAATGGAGACTCATTGGCTCTTATAGAAGGCAGTTCAAGAAGTTTTGATTTCACAAAAGGTTTAACCTTCGACTTAGGCGATATTCCTGAAGGCACTACGCTTATCGCAATGCAGTTTTTAATAAGTACCGTAGAACAGGAATCTAAAGTTACATTTGAAATGCCGGCGGATGTTGAAATTATCAATCCAACCACATTGGAATGGCAACACCCTCTTGCTGGTTTAGTTTATGAAACATACTCAGAAAGTAACAGAATAATATCACTTATGTCCGGGTATATTGACCCTTCATGGATGATTAACAACAACCAACTCTTTTGTAATACCGAACATCATGAGTATTATGGTCATTATTGTTATGGCAATACCTATACAGCAAGTTATTTCTCGGATGTTGATATTCAACCCTTGTTTGGCTTTTACTATGCCGGTAATACCCGCAAAGTATATAACGGTATGTTTAGTGCAAATGAAATTGTTCCTTCGGCTCCGGCTTGGTGGGATTTAGGCGCACAGAACGCAGACAGTATTGTAATTCCATTAAATCCTGTTACCGTTCACAGCGGTACAAACTCAATTATCTTTGATATTAGTTGGGACTTAAACGGCATTGTCGAACGCCGTCAAGGAGCGACTACGTCTCCCAGTGATGACATTTTTGTACTAAAAAATGGCTGGTGGAACGGTTTGCATATAAGCGTGCATGTTCAGTAATAGCAAAACCCGCCCAGTGCCTAAGTTTTAGGAATTGGAGCAAAAAGGGTAAAAATAAAATGTTCCGCAATGAACAGAAACTAGGAAGGAGTTTTTTATGAAAGGAAAATTAAAAGCAGTATTCGCAGTAATGCTTCTGGCATTACTGGTAATCTGCATGGCAAGTTGCGGCGGCGGAAGCAATCCCAAATCGCTGGCAAAACAGTTTGCAGACTTGCAGTTGGAGTTTAATCAACTTGCCACAGACGGAGTAATGTCCGGCGATGCGAAATTTGACGCGGCAACGAAGAAAATCGAAGCACTAAACGAGAAGCTTGAAAACTTGTCAGAGGCAGACAGGGCAATCTTTGATAAGGAAATTCAAAGGTTATCGGCATCAATGAGGTAGTAACGCAATAAAAGCCCTCTGCAAGTTTTCGGGGGGCTTTGCTTTATGTCTAAGAACAAAAAAGAAATAAACCCGCAAGGGCTTTTATAAAACGTTCCGCAATGAACACAAACTACGAAGGAGTTTTTTATGGCAACAATACAACTTGATAAAGATACATCATTGGATTTAATGGACGGCGAAGTGGTGATTTTACGCCCACAAGGTTTTACTCAACAAAGGCTTTAATAATTGGCGTAATTTTACCATTACAAACAAGCGTATCGCTCTTGTTCCCTATCCAAAAAAAGGCAAAGAAACGGAACCTATAGAAACCATCAATTATTCTGACTTATATAAGGTAGCAATAAAAGATGATTCCGTTCAAACGCAAGATTTGGGAACATTTAATGTTGTTTTTAATGAAACAAAAAAGCTACTCGGTTTTATTCCGGTACGCAAAAAAATTATGTTTCTACTAAGAGGCTCTGTAAAAAAAATGGCAACTCTTTGTGCTAAGTATATGGTAGTTGAAGGTGGGAAAGCCCTGCGTGATTTTATTAATGATATGGATGCTCATTATCGTATAAAAGCCATTAACGAAAGGACTGACCTGGATGAGTGGCAAAAATCATGGGCGGTATCAGATGAGTGGGATAAGATTGCCAAAGAAAGACGGCGCGAATACGCAGGACTGTTTGAGAAGGGAGCGGAATCCAACCAGAAGCCTACTCCCGTTGATCGAATGAGGCATCTCGTGTTAATGGCAAACGAAGCTATTGCATTGCATGGCAAATAGGCTCGCAGGGGTTTATATAAATTTAAATAAATAGCGGTAAAAGGAAACCGCAAAGGAGATTAATATGGCTGATTATGGAGATATGCAAGAAAATCGATGTCCACAGTGTGGTGGTAGCGGTTGTAATTCTTGCGGAGGAACTGGCTTTCATGGCGGCGGCGCACAAGGCATGGGCAACGGTGCCAACGCCGACCCGATGGGAATGAACGCAGCATTCGCTAATGTAGCGTTCAAGGTTGTAGCGTTTGGCCCTATTATTCTCGCAATAGTTTTTGGTTTTTTATGGGGCGCATTAGGTAAATTAAAAACTGTTGGAAGGGCTATTCAATCGGTCATAGTGGGATTTTGTTTAGGCAGTATTCCTCTTAGCATTGTATACCAGATACTTGTTAAAATATTTGGCGGAGTACAATCAATGAATACCGGCTTTATAGCGGTATTTTCTATTTTACTTGCAATAAGCGGTGCTTTTGTTACCATATTTTATTTCAGAAAAGTATATCCGGTCTTTGTGCGTATGGGTGTTTTGGAGTTCACAAATTGCGTTAGAAACGCTTCTGTAATTGGCTGGTTCGGAACTTTGGCAGGGGGCATTATTAGTTTCATTTCCAAAGGTGTCGGCGAGACAATAATGAGTATTGCTTTTTTGGCAATGATAGTATTTTTTGTTGTTTGGATAAAACCATTCATAAAGGAAGCAAAAGAAAACAAACACGAAGTGCCAAAAGCAAAAATAGCGAAATTGGTATCTGCGGCAATAGTAGCTGTTTGTTTTTGTATTTTTTCTTTTACAACTCTTACAGCGTTCAATAGTACAACAGAAGCAAGAACCCAACTCGCCGCCGAAAGAATGGAAAACATTACAGGGCAATCAGTCGCTTCCAGTATGTATAATTTTTATATCTATTCCGAACCATCCGGCGATAGCAATGCCTTTGGTCCCCTCAGCCCTGGTGAAACCATGACAGCAACAGGCGCACTTTCCGGTATGTGGCTTCCCGTTGAATATCAAGATACAAAAGGGTGGGTTTATGCACCATTTGTCAATTATTCCAGTCCCGATGGACAAGGTTATACAATGCCTGTAATAGGTACAAGTTTTTATCCTTATAAGGCAGTCGTCACAGTTCCGCTATCTGCGAAAGTTGTCGGCAACAGTCCTTTATTCACTCTGGAAGCCGGAACAGAAATAACCATTAGTGCCGCCGCTGGGGGAAGCAACCCATATCTACACTTTACTTATGCTGGTGAAAATAACACTTGCACTCTGCAAAACGGCCAAGATGCCGTATTCATTGTTCCTGTGGAATGATGAAAAAATAGAAGGAGAATAAACACATGAAAAAGAAAATTTTAAGTGCGGTAGTCATCGCATTGTTTATAATGGGTTGTGCAGGAAGCCCAACAGCAACTTCCAGCAGAATGACATTAGATCAGGCAATCAGGGAAGCCGCTGATCGTATTGATGAAAGAATTGAAGCAGGATCAAAAATAGCACTGCTCAATTTCACTTCATCATCGGATCAGTTTTCCGCTTATGTGCTTGATGAATTGACAGCCAATCTCGTAGACAGCGGAAAACTTACAATAATTGACCGACAGGAAATTGACCTTATCCGTGGAGAAATGAATTTCCAAATGTCAGGCGAAGTCAGCGATGATTCAATGCAAGCGTTAGGGCAAATGTTGGGAGCGCAGTCTATTGTATCTGGTTCGCTAACCAGTATCGGAAGCGAATACCGTATTGTCATTCGTGTACTGAATGTACAAACTGCCGCCGTAGCGGTACAGTATAGAGCGGATATTGCCAATGACAGCCGAGTACAGGCATTATTGAGCGGAGGCAGATCAGGCGGAACTGCAACAGCTTCTGTTAGTGGCGAACAGGCACAAATAATTGAACCTGCGACATCTTCAGCTCCAAAAAATGGAACATATACATTTTGGCCTAGACCACAGGCTACACAGGCTGGAATTCCAGTAAATGCTTATTTGGACAGAGTTGAAGTAAGGGGAAACTTCGTTACTTTTTACTTTGAAGCAGTACCAACAGGAACCAGTGGTAGTTGGCAAGCTGCCGGTGGATGGTGGAACGACGATTCTTTTAGAGGGCGTTTATTCTTACAGAACTTGGAAACCTCAAATAGACCGCCGATAACACCTGCTAATAATGGCTTTACTGGTACAACTTCTTTTGTCGCATTTGAGAATGTTACTGGAAACCGTTTTAGCTTAACCGATACGTCAACCTCGCCGCAAATTGTTTTTGATGAAATCATTCTTGGCGAACCAGACTGATAGGAAAACCCAATGCGGCAATTCTAAAATACAGAGAATTATATATTTTGTAAATTCAAAATTCTCGTAAACAAGTTAATTTGAGAGCAGGGAACAAGGAGCAAAGGGATGGTCTATGAAGGAGCTTCAACCAGTGCAAATTGAACCTTGCTCTCTTTTTTATAATACAAAATAACAAGTAATTCAACATCACAAAAAACGTGCTTTAAACCCCGGGAACCACATATAGAGCGCATGGTGAATAGATTCAGACCAGTGGCTTTTCCCACTTTTATGTGATATGATGTTCCTATCAGTTCCCATTTTTAATTATGGCAAATTCGCCGCAATTAGGGCTAAATTTGGAGTGAGAAATGGCAAAGATAACAGTTGAAAAGACAGCAATTTCCATAATTCAGGTAAATAATGAAGATTTTATTTCACTTACCGACATTGCACACAGCCAAATGGAAGAACATATCATCATCAAATGGCTCAGTCTAAAAAGCACCATTGAGTATATTGGGGAATGGGAAACTCTATTTAACCCCAATTTTAATTATACCGAATTCGGTACAATTAGAAATTCAGCAGGAAGCAACAACTTTGTCCTTTCTGTAAAACAATGGCTAGAAAAAACCAACGCCATTGGCATAACCGCCAAAGCAGGCCGTTACGGCGGAACCTATGCACATAAGGATATAGCGTTTCATTTTGGCATGTGGATAAGCCCCCGTTTTCAGTTATTATTGGTTAAGGAATTCCAGCGCCTCAAAGAAGCCGAACAAAAACTATTAGGCTGGTCTGCCAAACGTGAACTGGCAAAAATCAATTACCATATCCACACAGACGCCGTAAAGCAAAACCTTGTCCCCAAAGAACTAACCCCAAAACAAGCCTCGATAATATACGCAGACGAAGCCGATGTTTTGAACATCGCCCTGTTCGGAAAAACCGCCAAAGAATGGAGAAATAAAAACCCCGATCTTAAAGGAAATATCCGTGACTATGCTTCAATCAATGAATTAATCTGTCTATCCAATATGGAAAACATCAACGCCGTACTAATCAATGATGCCATACCGCAAAACGAACGCCTATTACGCCTAAACAAAATCGCCATACAGCAAATGACTATTTTGGTTGAAGTTCAGGGAAGGAAGTTGTTGAAATGAACGATAGATTTCCTTACCAGCGAAGAACCATTGGGTTTAATACAGATGTGAGGGTAATGGTATAAAGTTATTTAGAAGACTGAAAAAATGAAAAACGATTTTGAGATATTTGAAAATAATTCCATACTAAGAATTTGTAAAGATTACAAATTTGCAAAAATTAAAAATAGGTTTTTCTCTAATAATACAGATATTATACTTGAAGAAAAACATATAATGTTTTGGCCTTTTGTAGATATAAAACCTTTCAAATACATCAAGCCAGAGGCATATAATAAATTATCATCTTTTCTAGCAGACAATACTGATATTGCAATAGAATCAATATTAGAACATCGAACTGATATTACAAAAGCTATCCAAACATATCATAACATGAATAATATTTTAAACAATGAAGATTATATTAGTCAATTGACATCTGAGACCATATATAATTTTGATACAGTATATCATTTTGAATATATAAAAAACACAGAACACGTATACGGACGTTTGATAAATATTGTAACGTCGATTTTAGGGAAAATAAACGGGAAAGATTATAAATCACAAGTAAACTTATCAAATAAGCTTGATATATTACGAAAAAACGATTTTGAAATACTGGCGGAATGCAGTAATCCTATTATTAGAAATGCAATTTCTCATGGGACTGTTTATTATGAAACAAATATGGTTATTTTCGTTGACAGCAATGGAAAAGAGGAATATTTTCCTTATGAATATATAAATATTTTAGATAATTTATTAGATACGTGTGCTTCAATATTACTTGCTTTCATTGTATTCATTCTTGATTCAGATAAAGCATTACTTTCTTCTGATATTCCAGATGGAATAATTTTTATTTATCTTTCTTCTCTTTTAGGCTATGACCATTTTAAATTTATAAATATATTACCTTATAGTCTTGCAGTAAACAAGAAACAAATTGCTTTTTTCATAAAAACTGATAGTAATTCAAGAAGTTTACATCAATTTGAATCAATTAAATTGGCATATTTTCTCAATACTAGATTCAATCATAAGTTTTCACGACTTGTGATAAATATAGACACTGGGAAATCTTTAGTACCTGCCATGTTTATAGATTTGGATAAATTGAAAGAAGCTGTACAAAAGAAATCTTTTAATGACATTGGGAAGTCCATTGATGCCAATTTATTATGGTATGATGAGAATAAATTTCAATCTATGATATGGTTCTATAAGAATTATTTTCTTTATAACAAAGAAAAAACAAAGAATGATTTTTTAAAAATATATTATACAGCAATAAATATAAATTATTATGGTGATAGATATTCTATAAAAAACATTGAAGATAGGAGCTGTGAAAAAATTGGAAGATTGTTCATTCATGTCGTTTTAAATAAAGATATAAACGAACTGTTTGACAATATTGAAAACTTTATAGATATGATATTGTATATAATAAAAAAACATAAAAAACCCAGAAAAATGAAAGTATGTAAAGGATTAAAGGAAAAAACCAAAAAAACTAAGCCTATCTATATTTGGGGTAGCTTATACAAGCAAGATGTTAGAACAAGAAATTTACACCTAAATAACAATAAAATATGTGATTTTGAGTGGATAAAAAACAATAAAAAATATAACCCTATTTTATTAAAAAACGTAAATGAAATAAAAGGTCTAAGGATTAGATTTTGTGATTAGTTATTTTAAACCGAAACTATATTATCAAAACTATTGTTGTATCATTGGTATTGATGATGCCAAAATTAGGGATTTTTTATTAGATAATGATTCCTCAATTATATTTGATATTAGGGCAACATCTCTTGTTTTCGTACCAATCAAACCAGATTTTATCAATTCAATAAATACTGTATTAGTAAGGTATCTTGTAATTGTATCATAAGAAAAAATAATAGTATTATTGCTTTCTTTTTGTAGTTTATTAATTAATAAAAAATAATCTTTTGGCATATAAAAACCATTAGAAAGACCCTTTGTATAGGCCTCTTGTCTTTCTTTACAAAACTTAAAGTAAAATATTTGATCATTAAATCTATAATCCGATTGATCTCTTGATAATTTTTCTTCCAGCCTTTCCATTGCTTTCAATTCATTATTAAGATTTCTATCACTTATTGGGCGATAAATATATCTTCCCTTTTCTTCTGTTAGCCTTTTATACTGGACAAAAACATAAGAACAATTAATATGATCAAAATATATTAAGTCAACTCCAATATTACTTTCAATTTTTGTTCTGTTAGCATATATAATCGAAACATAGTTAATTCCATTTGTTAAAGTACAGACACTATGAATATCTTCATTTTTAATTTGCCAATTACTAAAACTTCTAGAATCCTTAATAATTGATATATCTTCTCTAATATTTAATGATTTCAAGTTTTTCATAAAATCAGGTGTAGAAATGTCCTCAATATTCCATTTTGACATTTTATTTATTTCATTATCTAAATTGTTTATTCTAAGAACGATTCCAATGGCATCTCTTTCTGTTGAAGTTATGTAATTCCTGTTAATGTTAGTATTAATATTTTTATCATAATTTATTATTCGTTTTATTTGGTTAAAATAATCTTCGTTTAATTTTATTAAAGAAGAAATTATTGTTCTTAATTGGTATTTATCAATATAATATAAAGTATTTTTACTGCCAAATGCACTTCTAATATATTCAGCCATAGCCTTACTAGAATTATTAATAAGAAAATCAAAAGTTAAGGGGGGATTTAATTTAAAAATATTTTCAAATTTGACTCTTACTTTTTTTGTAGCGACTATTCGATCTTTCCTAAGATTTGCTATGTAATTTATTTCATTGTTTGTTTCAGAAATAAAAACCAAAGATGTGAATATATGTTTTACATCATCGTTTGAGAACACATCCGAATATGTTTTATTAGGCTCTTTTTCCCAAGAAAATAGCCATTCGCCTTCATTTTCCTTATAAAATATTATTAAGGGATATTTTATATCACTAATATCTATATCTGATTTCATTGTTTTATAGTTTAAAATATATTTTGACTAAGAAAAAGGGGTCTATGGTTAGGTTTCAAACTGCCGTATTGTAGCCCAAATGGGAGATTTACTCGCAAAGACCCCTTTGGCACGGTTCTTGAATCGCATATCACCGCCCCAAAGGCGGTCAAGAGTCGTGCCAACCCTTCGGGGCGGGGCAATGGTAGACAATAAGACCTCGTTAAGAAATCTTTGCGCCCCTACGAAAACCCCTACCAAGACCTTAACAATAAGGCTATCGGTAGTCCGAATGGCGGGTGGGTGAGCGTGCCTCCGGAAGAAGTGAAGAGGCACTACAGCCTACCCCCCGCCAGCCTTCGGTTGGTTTCATAAAGGCGGCGGTTTCGGGTTTTGCAGTTCCCCTTCATATCCCCTGTTCTTAGCTAATGGGGGCTATTAACTTTCAGGGGGTTTGCAAATTCAAACTAAAAATCAAAAGCGGTTCTATAGTCCGCAGTTTTCAGAAACGGCATCCGTAACTGTACGCCGTTTAGCTTGGGCGTTGGGTTTGCCAATGACCGCAGCGGTTGACTTTATGGTCAAAATTCTTCCGTCAGTCGTGCAAGCGGAAAAATGTCTGTTCGTGTTCTACGAACACGCGTTATGCAAAGACACCACAAAATGTCATGGCTGCACATTCCGCAGTACCTACACACCGCAGGAACAAAACAAAGTTTTATTTGCGCTGTCAGAATTAATCGTTTAACAGCACCGCCCCCGCTTGTGCGGGGGAAATTTATCATTCAAGGAGTATTTATATTTTTACCAGTTTATCAAGGAGAAAAAGTCAGTTATTCCTACGAGGTAGGCACAGGGCATTATTTGTTATTCAAAAATGACTATAAAGCCTACGTTTATTTACAAGGCGATGACGCCCGGATATTCCGTGAGGAAATAGAACTCATTGACAATCTGCCGCCGCCCCAAAGCAATGACGGAAGATTAACCGAAAACGCTATCAGTGTTTATTTGTTAAAAGTAAAATGTCCGGAGTTTTACACGATCCGGCGGCTTTTTCCTTCCCTGACATTGAAAAGTGATATTCACTTAACAATGTATTTTTCAAAGAACAAACTGTCTTTCATCCTTCAATGCTCAAATACGTTTCCACTACCGCCCCCGAAAAAAATAATCCATACCGAAACCGCAAGCGATGAAGCCAGCCGGTACGGTCATATATTTAAATATCACTTCACCGCCCCAAGTTTGGTACTGTCCTTTGGTGCAATTTTCATTCAGGAGAAAATAATTATTCGGGCAAAAAAAAGCCCCCGCAGACGTTCGTTAAGAACACTTGCAGGGGCATAGTTTGGTTTTTAATAGGCTATGAGGCTTTTCTGCGCCGTTCGTCTTTTCTGGCTTCCGACACTTTTACCAGAGTAAGGGCAGGGCGTTCTTCCTTCGGTTTTTCTTCTTTCGGCGAAAGCAGCATTTCCTGTATCTTTGTTACTTCAGTAAACTCCAGCGAATTAAAATGAGTATAGTTATCTGTCATGCTTTCGGTTTTATGACCTGTAACCGCTTGAACCTTTTTAACAGTCAGACCGCCCCTCAGCAATTCCGTATTACAAAAATGCCACCAAGCATGGATATTAAGACCCCGCTGCTTAATTTCAGCTTCGCCAATCCCGATATTATTAAGCGCCCTATGCAGACCAAGATAAAACCGCCTGCGGGTTATCGGCGTTTGTCCGCCATCTTCGGAAAAAACAAATCCGTCATTGTTTATCTTGATCAGTTTCCGCAAATCCCTAACCATTTCGGCTGGCAACGGGACTAAATGCTTAATCTTGGTTTTTGTTTCACGATAGCCGTAATCGTCATATTGGGCGCACAAATGTAAATGATCATCAAAAACAAATTCGCCTTTAAGCCCTAGAATTTCACCGCACCGCATACCCGTCAACGCCGCCAGTTTATTAGCAGTACACATCAGCAAATCATTATCCCACACTTTTTTCCAGTCGGTAACAAACAAAGCCTTGAATTCATCATGCGTGATAATTTTCTTTTCTTTCGGTTCTTTCAGAAGCCTTTGCACATCGAGGAACGGATCGCGGACAATAATCCTTTTCCTTACCGCCCATTTCATCATTGTCATCAACGTTCCGAAATAGCCGTTAATCGTTACATTCTTTTTTCCTTCCTCAAGCAATGTATCGATCCATTCATCAATTAGTTCTCCGGTATTTTTATCCAGTTTCATTTTTCCAAAGAAAGGCGTAATTGAATGTTCAACTACTTTTAATGCGCTGTTAGTATA
>Ga0099364_10001959_pt1 | contig 33210 bp, 16 predicted proteins | sample TergutTh196P3_FD_73070 | JGI IMG/M metagenome (GOLD analysis project Ga0099364, IMG submission 73070) | Microcerotermes parvus P3 segment gut microbial communities from Pointe-Noire, Republic of the Congo - Th196 P3 | ecosystem: Host-associated > Arthropoda: Insects > Digestive system > Gut ... | reverse complement strand
ACATCTGCGGAGCACCACACCATCCCGAAGGGATCGATCGCTATGTAGAAAACGACACCCCCACCTTGATTTCCATGCCGTAGGTATGGAACCTAAACGATTTGGATGTATAATTGGGTATATGTGGATATTATTACATTTTTATATTTATGTTTTGTTCCACACCTTCGGTGTGGTGATAGTTTCGTGGGGCATCGTTTCTACGTAGCGATCGATCCCTTCGGGATGGTGTGGTGTTTCCGTACAGAAAACTCCCCCCTGCCCCCCTCAGAGAGGGGGGTAATTCGGAACGAATAAATGCGTTCCGTACAGCCCCTTCCCCCCTACTTCATCAGCATCATCTTTTTGGTATTTGTGTAATCATCTGTTTTCATCATATATAGGTAAATACCGGAACTATGTTGTTCACTTTTCCAGTTTATTGAATGCAATCCAGCATCTTTAAAACCTTCAAATAAAGTCACGATTTTCTGTCCTCTGACATTGTAAATATGAATAGAAACATATCCAGCATTTGCTAGAGCGAAGGTAATAGTTGTTTCTGGATTAAACGGATTGGGGTAGTTTCCAATTAATTCTGTATTTATAGGAATAGCATAATCATCATCAGTTGATGTACCTTTCACTACTAGTATAACAGAATTAGTTGGCAGGGATTCACCATTTGGATTACCATATGCGGCAGTGACATAATATGAATATTCTTCATTAATAATCACATCATTATCAATATAATAATTATCATATACGAATAAATACATATTATTGTTTCTGTACAAGTTATATCCGATATGATTTCCATATGTCACCGAATCTGGTGCTGTCCAATTTAGTTCAATTCTTCCATTTGCACTAGTTGCTATAAGCTCTTTTGGAGCATAAAATGCGGGATATATTATAGTATCCTGAACAGCAATAGCTTCACCAGACGGATTAATATACATAGCAATTACGGCATATGTATATAGTTTGTCTTGAATTACAGGTTTATCTAAGAAACTTGTCAATTTTGTAGTTCCCAATTCAATACCATCTCTAAAAATATGATAACAGTCAACCGTTCCGTATAATTGTTGTGTAGGTGAATCCCAAGATATAATAACATTATCGTCATTAAGTTGAAGATTAAGATTAGAAATTGGATTGTAAATTGGTACGAAGACAGACACTTCAGTAGGCACAGATTCACCAGAAATAAGTCCTCCCCAAATAGCCACAACTTCGTATGTATTAAACCAGTCTTTAATTGGGTCTGAGTCAAGGTAATTTGTATTAGCGATATTATCAATTAAAATTCCATTTCTGTAAACTTTATAACTATAAACATCGCCGAAAGATTGCACTTGAGGTGCTATCCATGATACAATAACCTCATTATCTTGATGAAGTCCATTTAAATCAGATACAGCTCCATATTTTGGCAATATAACAGAAGATGAAATAGGTTCAGACGCACCACTATCATATATAGCTCTAACGCTATATGTGTATTCAGTATCGGTTTGAGGACTTATATCAGTAAAGTAAGGTTCATTAGTTTCAACCAAAAACACATCATTTCTATGAATAGAATAACGTAAGAAAGCTCTGTTATTTGTAGTAGAACGGTTTTGTGATGTGCCGTGAAGCCAGCTAATAACAATATCGCATCCAACTATTTCAACATAAATATAACTAGGTGGTATAAGAGCATCTTCTGGTGTTCCAATTACAGTGTTTGAAGCAATTGATTCACCATCAATAATACCACCCCAAACAGCTGTTACATAGTATGAATAGTCTCTGCTATTGTGTAGATTTGTGTCCATATATGTAGTGTTTAGCAATGGTGAATTAACGTTTAATTTCACACCATCTCGGTATAGATTATAACCTAATAAAGTTCCATATGTTTGTGGTAAAGCAAATTCCCAAGCTAGATTTACTACACTATCTAACCCTGAAACTGCTGTTAAATTTCTAGGTGGATTAAATCCGGGTATCAGTATTGGGTCTGATAATACTGGCAAAGATTTTCCAGAAATATCTCCACCCCAAACAACCACAACATTATAGATATAGCTATTATCGATAGAAATATTACTATCAACATATATATTATTTGTAATAGTTTGTAACAAAACTCCATTTCTTGACACTTCATAACCAATTACAGTGCCGTAAACTTGAGTTTCAGGCTGGTTCCATGATAGATTAATCTGCTGTGTATAATTATTTGCCTGCAAATTAGTTACAGCATTAAATCTAGGAACGATAACATCAATAGAGCAAGGTTGGGAATTACCACTATCATATACTGATATTACTTGATATGTATGTTTTGTGTCTAATGCTCTACCTGTGTCTATATACATAGTTTCTGTTATTGGGGTTGGGGTTAATAATTCGTTGTCGCGATAGATAAGGAAGCCGTGATGGGCGCGGGAATAACTCCCCCCTGCCCCCCTCATGGAGGGGGGTGAAGATGGTGCATCCCTCAGAGAGGGGGGTAAAGATGATAATTCCCAAGTAAGTCTAACATTATATGTATTAATAATTTGAGCGGATAGATTTGTTGGAGTCAAGATATAATCTTCTGGTGTAGCTTCAACCAAATTAGAAGGTTGTGAAATACCGTTAATCTCTCCTCCCCACTTAGCTTCAACATAATACGTATAATTTGTAGCGTTTTGTAGGAATGTATCTGTATAAAATTCTGAAACAGTAAAATCAAGTAAAGCATTGTCTCTGTATAAATTATAACCAATCAAAGTACCATATTTCTGTGTTAAAGGCGGATTCCAAATTAGTTCAACAATAGTATCTAAACCAGAAACCGCTACTAAATCACGTGGTGGATTATAAATTGGAATAATCACTGCATTAGAATCTGTAAACTCTGATATTTCAAAAGGTAAAGAGTAAATAACCGCAATTCGATACATGTATTTACAATCAACTTCAACAGAATTATCGATATACATAGTTCCAGATGTAAGTTCATCTAAGAAATAAAAATCACCATCATCAACTGCTCTCTCAATTATAATTGAAGTATACGATAAATCAGTTGGTTCCGTAAATGTAAGCACCACTGATTGTCCTGCAACAACAGCGTCTAGATTTTGAAGAGGTTCAACAGGAATAGTAGTGAAACTCCAGATAGGGCAATCAATTGCATCTCCTGTGTTATTAAATGGTACAACCTGCCAATAATAGATAGTGTTATATTGTAATTCTGATGATGGGCTCCATGAAGTGTCATTCGGATCGAATGACGGTACAATCGTTGGTGGGTTTTCAGTACCAAAATAAATATTGTAACCTGTTGGGTTTGTACCTTCTGGGTTTGGTTCCCAGCTTAGTAAAGGTGTTTTAGATATTAAGTTATCATTATTTTCTGGTATCGGATTTATAGCATGTAATGGTACAGGTGGAAGTATTGTTGTAAACGTCCATTCGATGTTATCTTCTGCATCTCCAGTTTCATTAAAAGGTATTATTTTCCAAGTATATATGGTGTCATACTCTAACATTGTGGTTATCTCATATTCTAAAGATTCATGATTATCGGTTTGTAAAACATCATTTATATATACTTTATAACCAGTTGGCAAGCCTTTATCGGGTGTGAAATCAACATCCCATATCAGAGTAGGTGTTAAAGAAATATCAACAGCTTCATTGATAGGTTCTAAGTAAATTGCTTTATTTGGAACAGGTTCTATCGGTGTAATCGGGTCGAAATAAGCAGGGATAGAGCATCCATCAAGTTGATCGTAAACAGCGACAATATAGTATAGATAGGTAATATTTTTATCGAGGTTGCTATCTGTCCATTCGTAGATATTAGGATTTTCTGTATCTGTTATTTTAGTATCATTCTTATAGATTTCATAATGAGTTAAAGTTCCCGCACTTCCCAGTTCAGGTTCTTGCCATTTTAAAGTAGCATTATTCCAGAAAGGCTCCGCATCAATCGATATAGCAATAGGTGGATTGAAGTATATATCATAAGCCCTGCCTTTTAAGTATATAGTAGAAGGTGAATTATCTGCGTTATGATAAATAATTAAGGATTTATCTTTATTACCCGATGAAAGCGGTTCAAAAATAATTTCAATCTCTATCTCATCACCGGGCACAATAGGTAGATTATCGAAATTAACGATATAATCACTTATTTCATCTATATCGTTAATGATTAAATCACTAGAACCAATATTTTTAATCTTGATAAACTGTGGTTCAGATGAATAATCAACATATATATTTCCGAAATCAAGCTCATCTGGCTCTATAAAAATAATAGGTTTGATACCTTTCCCTGTAAATGAAATGAATGCATTCAATTGTTCATCTAATGTTGAACACACGAATAGATCGGTATAATAATCCACATCAAAAAGTGGGATAAAGCTAATCATAATAATTGTTGTTTCATCTGTTTCAAGAGTTATCGGCAAATCACCGTGCAATATAGAGAACCCATCAGGTGCTGTAAAATAAAACTCATTAATAACTAAATCCATACCACCAATATTTTTTACAGTTATCTCTACACTATCATCTTCTCCAATCAATATATTACCGAAATCATGACTGATTGGTGATATATCAATTATCGCAGGTTCTATTGGTGTAATAGCTTCAAAATAGGCTTTATCTGATTCGTTTTCATTAGAGTATAAAGCTGTAACAGCATATAGATATGTTACTTTACTAATTAGATCAGTGGCTTTGTAGAAAGTATCATTAGTGTATGTTATCATATCCCAGTTATCTGTCATGTTGTTTTTCAAATATATTCTGTATCCTAATAGTTCAGTATGTAAATAATCTACCGGTGCATCCCAATAAAAGTCAAATATATCCCAGTCTGATTCATTGGCTTGAAATCTTCTTAAATTTTCAGGTTCGGCATAAATTGGTGCTTCAGCAATCCCAGAAAGCTTAACAGTCGTTCTAGCCTCATCTCCATTGTGTAAGATGATCAAATCAGCTTCTTTATATCCAGCTGTTTTAGGGTTGAAAATAACAGAAAATGATTTGTCATTACCGGGTTCTATATTCCAAGGTCTTCCTTCTGCAAGAAGGATAAAATCGCTATTGTTTGCCCCAGAAATCCACATATTAGTTACAGTTAATGTCGTATTTCCGTTATTGTTGTTTATGTTGAAAGGCTGTGGTTCTGATGAAGTGTTATATAGTAATTCTCCAAAATAGAAATCATGCATATCTATTTCAAAAACAGGTTCAATACCACAACCTGAAAGCGTAACAGTTGCAAGGATATTCTGTTCAAAATCTTTAATATAAAGTAATTTAGTTATATTACCTTGTTTTTTAGGATTAAATACAACAGAAACGGGTATATTTGAATTATGTTCTATGGTTAGAGGTGCTTCATGGTAAATAACAAACTCATTATTTGAATCTTCTAAAGAAATATAGCCAATTTCAAGTGGCTTTTCACCAAGATTGTGTATGTAAAATGTTTGTATCTCTGAATCTAAACCAACCCTTGTGTCAAGAAAACTTATACTGTCTGTTGATAGATGTATTTCAGCGGGAGAAACCTCTGTTGTAAACGACCAAATAGGACAATCTAAAGCATCGCCAGTGTTGTTAAATGGTACTATTTTCCAGAAATATGTTGTATTATACTGCAATGTTACATGATTTAGTGGATCAAAAACTGTATTTTCAATATTATCAAGTAGAATAAGTGAGTTTTCAGTACCAAAATATACTTTATAACCAGTTGGTATGCTGCCTAAATCGTCATAATTCCACATTAATTTTGTGAAAAGTGATATATCATATGATTCATCTGCTGGTGTAGGGTTTATAGCAGCTAGCGGCATTGATTCTATAGTTGTAAATTTCCAGATAGGGCAGTTCTCTGCTTCACCTGTTGCATTATATGGCACAATCTGCCAGTAATAAACCTGATTATAGTCTAAATCGTTAAGTAAATAACTGTTTTCATATTGGTTAGAAACATGTGATAAAGGAAATTCTTTACCAAAATAAATATCATAACCTGTTATAACACTACCTGTTATATCGGCTTCCCATTTTAATTCAATATTTATTGAATTGTTAAGACTGTTATTTTCAGGTGATATTATAATTGCATGATTAGGAACAGGTTCGATTGGCGTGATGGAAACGACATTTGAGGGTATAGACTCGCCTGATGGGCTTGTATATACAGCTGTAACAGTGTAGAAATATTCATGATGGCTTAATAAACCATAATCTATCCAAGATAGAGTTTCTGCATTTGGAGTTTCATGTTGAAGCTCCCAAACATCAGAATCAGCCAGTCGACGATAGATACCGTAACTATTTAAATATCCATATTTAACAGGTTCTGGAACTGTCCAGAATAGCACAACAGAATCCCATGTGTTATAGCTATAAACATCAAGAGATTGTGGTGGATTGAATGAAAGAACATCCGCCACTCCGAACATATTTATAGTAGCAGGAGAATTTTTTGCATTATGAATTATATGTAGTTGGGTTTCAATTAATCCTTCAACTGTTGGAGTAAATGAAACAGCAAATTCTTTTCTGCCTGATATAGGTGGAATATTCCATGGTAATTCATCATCTAGTAAAAGATTGAACTGCTGATTTACCAGATAAATATCTTCAATAATCAATATTTCGTTTCCGGTATTATAAATAGTTATAATTTCTGGTTCGGTTGTATCATGAATTAACAGTTCACCAAAATCAATCTCCGTTTTATCTATTTCAAAAATAGGCATTAACCCAGTTCCGTTTAGGGTAATGTATATTGGATATATTTCAGTATCAATGGAAAGTTTTATTGAAGATGAGATATTTCCAATACGTGTTGGTGTAAATACAACAGATAGTGATATATGTGAATTAGGTTCGATAACAGCATCGGTGATATCTGATAATATGAAATTCTCAGTGTCTAATAATGTTATCTCTTCTACTATTAAATCGGTGCCACCTATATTGCTTATTTCGATAATCTGTTCTTCTGAACTGTAACCTACACGTGTATCGTCAAATGTTACAATCGAAGGTGAAATTTCAATTTCTGCAGGGTCAGGTTGTATTGTTTTGAACATCCATGTGATATTATCTTCAGCATCGCCAGTATCATTAAATGGAATTATTGTCCAAGTATAGATGGTATAATAATCTAGAGGTTGAGTTATCTCAAATTCTTTAGAGTCATTCACACCAGTTTGTAATTCATCATTTATATATACTTTATAACCAGTTGGAACACCCTTATCAGGTGTGATAGGAACATCCCATTTTAATATAGGGGTTAAAGAAACATTATCAGCATATTCTATTGGTTCTAAATAAGTTGCTCTATTTGGAACAGGTTCAATAGGTGTTATAGGTTCAAAATATGCAGCAATTGATGTTTGGTCAAAATTAGAATAAACAGCAATTATAGCATAATAATAAGTTATGTTTTTATCAAGGTTGCTATCTGTCCATTCTGATATATCAACATTATCTATTGTTTTTATAAGTTCATATTCTTTATCATAATACAAACTTTTATATATTTCATATTCAGTCAATGTGCCGGCACTACCCGGTTCAGGAGCTTGCCATCTTAACTTAGCATTGTTCCAATATGGTTCAGCTGTAATTGATTCAATAATAGGTGGATTGAAGAATACATCAAAAGCAGAACCAATTAACTCTATAGTTGAAGGTGAACCTGCTGCATTATGATAAATATTTAATGATCTGTTTTTGTTTCCAGATGAAAGCGGTTCAAATATTACTTCAATTGTAATATCATCACCGGGAACAATAGGTTTATTATCGATTTTAACGATATAATCACTTATTTCTTCAATGTTAGTAATTATCAAATCGCTTGTTCCATTATTTTTTATAGTAAAGAATAACGGATCAGATGAATAATTAACATAAATATTGCCAAAATCTAGAGTTGACGGTTCTATATGAATAATCGGTGCAACCCCAGTTCCGATGATATATATTGAATCAGGTGATGTATCTGCATTATGTTCTATAACCAAATCTGTGTAAAATTTACCAGTGAAATTAGGCTTAAAGGTTATTTCTATGCTTGTTTCTTTATATGATTTAAGAATTATATCAAGTTCGGCATGTGATTTATCAAAACCTGTTGGCGAACTAAAATATATGTTATTTATGGTTAAATCTCTTCCGCCAATATTTTGTATGGTGATTTCTACTGTAGCTTCATCTCCAAGTTCTACTTTATCAAAGTCATAACTTGAATGTGAAATCTCAATTATTGCTGGTTCAATAGGGGTAATTGGTGGGAAATAAACCAATGATGAGCTTTCATCGAATTGAGTATAAACAGCTTTAATAGCATAATAATAAGTTATGTTTTTCTCAAGGTTGCTATCTGTCCATTCATAAATATCGGTGTTTTCTGTAATTTTAACAGAGTAAAACTCACTATCTTCTAGAAGGCTTCTATATATTTCATAATGAGTTAAAGTTCCCGCACTACCTGGTTCAGGAGCTTGCCATTTTAACTTCGCATTATTCCAGTATGGTTCAGCTGTAATTGATTCTACAATAGGTGGATTGAAATAAATATCATAAGCAGTGCCTATTAAATCTATAGTTGAAGGAGAGTCAGCAGCATTATGATATATATTTAAATATTTGTTTTTATTTCCAGATGAAAGCGGTTCAAATATTACTTCAATTGTAATATCACCACCGGGTATAATAGGTTCGTTAGCGAATTTAACGATATAATCACTTATTTCTTCAATGTTAGTAATTATCAAATTGCTTGTGCCTATGTTTTTGATAACAAAGTAATCTGGTTCTGACTTTTGTGTAACATAAACATTTCCGAAATCAAGAGTTGAGGGCTCTATATGAATAATCGGTGCAACCCCAGTTCCTGTGATATATATTGAATTAGGTGATGTATCGGCATTATGTTCTATAACTAAATCTGTGAAATACACACCAGTGATAATAGGTTTAAAAGTTATATCAATAAAGGCTATGTCATTTGTTTCAAGAAGGATATCATCATCATGTTGCATATAAAAACCATAGGGTGAATTAAAAAATATATCGCTTATCAATAAATCTCTTCCACCTATGTTTTCTATAGCTATTCTTTCAGTTATTTCATCTCCAATCACAACTTCACCAAAATTGATATTTATATGCGATATTTCAATTTTTGCAGGCTCTACAGGTGTGAGAAATGTAAAGTATGCTTTATCAGACTCATTGTTATCTAAGTATAAAGCAGTAACTGCATAATAATAAATATCTTTGCTAGTAAGTTCGGCTACTGTGTAATATGGGTTTGTAGTTTCATCTATAAATTCCCAATTGTCTGAAGAATTAATACTTCTGTATATTCTATACCCTGTATGTTCAGTGTGAACATAATCAATCGGTGCATCCCAATACAATTCGTAAGTATCCCATTGTATTTCAATATATCTTAAATTTGTTGGTTTAGTATATATCGCAGCTTCTCCAGAACCTGTTAGTTTTACAATAGTTACACTTTCATCGGCATTGTGTGTTATCGTCAAATCTACAGATTTAGCGCCTTCTGTTTTTGGAGAAAATATAACTCGAAATGATTTGCTTTGTTTGGGCGATATAGTCCATGCCTGAGCATCTGCATGAAGCTCAAAATGTTCCCAGTCAACACCTTCTATCCTTATAGTTTCAATGATTAAATCAGTATTTCCATTTTCATTGTTGATAGTAAATGTTTGTGGATCTGACAATGTGCCTTGTAAAATCCCACCAAAATCATGTGATATTGGGTCAATTTCAAAAACAGGCTCAACACCGGTACCAGATATAGCAATTGTATATGGATTCTCATCTACATTGTTATCTACATTGTGAGATATAGTGATATTTGTTTGATAAAGTCCTTGACTTAATGGTGAAAATAATACAGTTATAGTATGATTCAAACCACCGGGTATGGTTATTTCATCACTAATACCAGAAAATTCAAAGCCAAATCTATCCAATATATCTATATTTATAATTAATGGACGAACACCTTCGTTTTCTATCGTAAAATCTATAGGTTCTGAAGAGTTACCAATCCTGATTTCTCCAAAATTATGAGACAGAGGTGTAACATTAATTTCAGGTGGAGCTTCTATTGTTCTAAAACTCCAAATTGGAACATTAGTGTTCGTATCTGTTGTATTAAAGGGGACAATAGCCCAGTAATAGATGGTGTCATATTCTACTTCAATTGGAAATGAAGTTTCAGTTTGAGCCCAAGAAATGTTTTCAAGAGGCGGATTATCAGTTCCAAAAAACACATGGTAACCTGTTGGTAATTCACCATGTTCAGCTTCTTCACCGGGTTCCCAGATTAGATATAAATCTTCTATCTGAACGTTAGGTTGTTCGTGGGTAGGATATATTGGAACAACAGGGTTTGGCATAGGTGGAATTGTCACAAACGACCATATTTCACAATCTTCTGCTTTATCCAATTTAGCATTAAATGGAACTATTTTCCAAAAATATTGTTTTCCATGTTCAAGGATGCCGGGTGACCATATTGTACCCGAATAATTTCCATTAGCTAATAATGGCGGATTATCTTCTGAAAAGTATATTTCATAACCTGTTGTTGTAACACCATTTTCGGTACTTGCTTCCCAACTTAATGTAGTTTCTAACACTATTTTAACGTCATCATTAAATGGTAATAACATTGTTACGCATCCGGGAGCGGGTTCTATCGCTATAAATTTCTCAAAGAATACTTTATCAGAAACGCTTACAGGATTTGTAAACAATGCAATAATATAGAAATTATATTCAAATCCTTCATCTAAGTTTAAGACTAGGTATTGGGTTTCTTCAGGACCCAGTTCGTCTATTAATACATCATCATTTCTGCCATTATTTGATAGAAATATTTGATAACCTGTTAGTTCGCCAGAATAGTAAAGATCAGATTTTTCCCATTTTAGCAGAATAGAATTCCATTGATCTGTATCTATTTCCTGAATAGGTAAAACTGTAGGTGGTTGTGGTATTGGTTGTTTACCAGAACCAGTTAATTTAATATTTTCCATAACGTTATAACCGTCATGTTCAAATTTTAAATATGCTTCATGAAGTCCTTCAAATTCAGGTGTAAACCTTACTAAAATATCGACTTCACTAATAACTTGTATTGGCAAAACAAGATCAATAATTTCAAAAGCTGAAATATTTTCTCCTATTATTTCTATCTCTGATATTATAAGCGTCTGATTTCCATAATTAGTTATTGTAAACTCTTCATTTTCAGATGAGATACCTAAATAGATTTCGCCAAAATCTTTCGACATAGGGTCTATAGAAATATATGAACCTATGCCATAACCTTCAACCGTAACACTATAAGGTGTTTCGTAGCCGATAGAATTGCTGATAATCAGCATTTCGGTTTCTATTTTACCAAGTTCGGATGGTGAAAATTTTACAGTTATTTCGATGCTAGAATCTGAAACTATCGGTGCATTATTAAAATACACTTCAAAATCTGTAGGTGCTGTAAATTCAATCTTTTCTATTATTAAGTCACGAACACCGATATTTTCTATATAAAAGGTTAATTCGTCGCTTGTTCCCAGTCTGATTTGTCCAAAATCAAGTTCAGTAACAGATACGTCTATATGTGGTGGGTATAATGCTGTTCTAAATGTTTGCAGCTCACCCCATTGGACACCACCTTCATTGTGAGCTGAAATCTGATATTCGTATTCTGTATCGTAATCTAGAAGATCAGCCGGTGACCATTCAGTTTCTGTGTAATCCCAAATCCATGTTGATTCGTCCGCTTTACCAAACTTTACTCCATAATTCAATGGTTCTGACCCTTTATCATCAAAAGACCAGCTTATTATCAGTTCAATTCCTGTCACAGTTTCTGTAAAATCAAGGGGTTTTATTATAACAGGAAGTGGTGGAGCTGGCACAGTAGTAAACGACCAGATAGGTAGATTGATAGCTACTCCCTTTTCATTCAAAGGTTCAATTTTCCAGAAATATTCTGTTTCATATTCTAAAGTGCCGGTTGTAAATGTAGGGTTGTTTGCGGGTGTTGAATTAGTAAATGTCCAATCATCTTTATCTGTGCCAAAATAAATGTTATAACCTGTTGGAGTCATACCAGTTGAGTTAGCAGTCCATTTTAGAACAGGATTTATAGATATTTTTTCTGCACCATCTTTTGGTTCAGAATTTTGGGCGTGATATGGCAGAGGCATATCTGGTGTTATAATAGTAGATTGTGCATCAGAAACACCGTTTGGTTCTATGTAAACCGCTTGAACAACAAAATAATAATCTATTCCATGTGATAAATCAGTTATTCCTAACCAATGCTGCTGGTCTAAATCTGAAATGCTAGTCAGATGATGCCATTCGCCATCATGTACAGTAACTTGATATATATCATATTGTTGCAGGGTTGCATATCCTGTATCAGGTTCTTTCCAACTTAAAATATATTTATTCCAATCTTCATAAATATTTTCGATATTTGGCACAATTGTAATATCTTTAGCAGGATAGAAAGTAATTTCTTCACCATAACCTGTTAGCTCAATTGTATCAAATTCTGTTAGTTCGGCGTTATGAACAAAAGTTAAAGTGGCGGTTCTTTCACCTTCAGAAGAAGGTTTAAACGATATAGAAAACTCTAAAGATTTAGTCGGTTCAATAAGCCAAGCTGGCGGTTCTTGGTGATACAGAATAAAATCTCCAGAATTATCACCAGTTATGGTAATGTTTATATCTAAATCGTAATCTCCATTATTGGTTATTACAAAGTCCTGAGCTTCGGTTTCACGCCCCACTAACATAGTTTTTGGGTCGTATGTTTTTGGAAATACATCAAATACAGGTGCAATTCCTTTTCCTTGTAAATCTATCTCGTTTCTTTCATTTTCAGCATTATGAGAAAATTCTATTTTAGCAGAAAATTCACCTCTTGCTGTTGGAGTAAATTCTACATATAGGTTTACTGGTTCATCTTTGGTAATAGTAAATTTATCGAAATAGTAATTAAAATGCTCGCCATCACCGCTAATTGATAATGGTTCTATCAATAAATCTCTAGCACCAGTGTTAGTTATTGTAAATGTTTTTATTGCAGAATTTTCGCCAACTCTTGTGTCATCAAACTGATGATTATCTTCATCTATTACAAATATAGGTGGAGATAATTCTGTTGTAAAACTCCAATCTTCGCCTTCGGTAGTACCAGCGATGTTGGTGGAATCTACCCGCCAGAAATAAGTGGTTGCGTATTCAAGCGGTGGGTTTATAGTCCATTCTGGTTCACCTGTAATTGGTATAATAGTATCTTCAAGTTGATTTTCACTCCTAAAATTAAGTGTCCAAGATTCTGGTTCACTGCCGTTATCGTCAAATTCCCATGACAAAGTTTTTTGTGTTTTTATATTAACTTCATCATCCCCGTCTTCAGGATCGGGATTTATTGCTTGTAATGGTGGTGATGGCATTGTTGTGAATGACCAAATTGGAGTATCAATTGCTTCACCTGCTTCGTTTTTAGGAACAATTTTCCAAAAATATTCTGTTTCATATTCTAAGAGGTCGGTTGTAAATGTAAGGTTGTCTGCGAGCACTGTTCTAATATCTGTAAAATCATCTTTATCTGTGCCAAAATAAATGTCATACTCAGTTGGTGTCATACCAATTGAGTTAGCAGTCCATTTTAGAACAGGATTTATGCTAATATCTATTGCCTCATCTTTAGGATCGGGATTTTGGGCAAAATATGGCAAAGGCATTTCCGGCATTATAATATCTGAAAGTGCATTAGAAACACCCCAAATATCGCCAGAGGAATCTATATATACCGCTTGAACAACAAATAAATACTCTATTCCATGTAATAAATCTGTTATTTCTAACTCATGTTTCGGTGCAGGATCTAAAACGTTATCCAAAAATTCCCAGTTGTCATCATGTACAGTAACTTGATATATATCATATTGTTGCAGGGTTGCGTATCCTGCATCAGGTGATTCCCAACTTAAAATATATTTATTCCAATCTTCATATTTATTCACTATATTTGGCTCAATTGTAATTTCTTTGGCTAGATAGAACGTAACTTCTTCACCTATACCTTTTAATTCTAATTCATCAAATTCAGTAGGTTCGGCATTGTGAACAAAACTTAAGATTCCTTCTCTTTCACCTATCGCAAGGGGTTTAAACACAATTGAGAACTCAAAGGTACCTTCGGGTTCAATTATCCAAGGTTGAGAAATATCAAAACCTATTACAAACTCAGCGTCATTGGTGCCATTAAAATCTAAATCTAAATCATGATCACCTGTGTTTTTTATGGTGAAATATTGAGGTTCTGTTTGACGACCGACTAAAGTTATTTCAGGTTTATATTCAACTGGATTTAATGTAAATACAGGAGCAATGCTTTTCCCTGATACTGTAATTTCATAAGGATTATCAAGGTTATCAGCATTGTGTTCAAAAACAATGGTCGCCTCAAATTCGCCTCTGGTAATAGGTTCAAAGGTTATTGTAATGGTTTCACTTTCATTTGCTTCTAAAAGTAGATAATCGATATCTAGAGAAAAATTTTCTGCTTCAATAGTTATCTCTATTTCTAAATCTTTTACTCCTTCATTGGTAATTTCAAATTCTAATGTACTAACTTCTCCTACTACAGTGTTTTCAAAGTCTAATCCCGTTGTTGGCTCTATAACAAATATTGGAGGTGCTGCATCTGTTGTAAATTTCCATTCGTCACCAGTGGTCACGCCTGCAATATTTTCAGAATCCACACGCCAAATATATGTTGTTTCGTATTCTAATTCAGGCTCTATTAACCATTTAGGTTCTAATAAATCCTCTATTATCGTAAAGTCAAGTTCTGATTCTTCTTTAAAATACAGTGTCCAGCTTTCAGCATCATCACTTTCCCATAATAAATACTCTTGTGTTTTTATGTCAACTTTATCATCTTCATGTTCAGGATCGGGATCGCTTGCTGCTAATGGAGGTAATGGCATAGTGGTGAAAGACCAGATTTCAGCATTTTCAGCTTTAACACCGGATGAATTAATGGGAACAATTTTCCAATAGTATTTCTGGTTGGGTTCTAAATTTCTTGCCCACCATACCTGCCAGACTGTATTTCTACCTAAATGCTCAGGCTCATCTTTTCCTATATATACATCATAATTTGTAGGAATACCACCTGAAGTATCATCTATTTCCCATGATAAAGCAACAGAATTATCTATTCCATTTATAACTACACGAGGAATGTTGATAGCACCATCAATAGGTGTTGGCGTATGTGCAGGGTTAGGAGCTGGTTCAAAAGCTGTTATAGTAACTTCTGCTACATTTGAAATACGCCCACCTGATGCGTATGTATACACAGCAACAACAGCATAAGTATAATCTAAATCGTGTTCAAATACTATAGGGATTTCATATTCAAGATCATGAGTATCGGTAACAAAAACATATTTATCTTCTATATAATCCCATTTATAAATGGAATAACGCGAAAAGACACCTGCTCTATGTTCTTCTGAAGGTGGTAACCATGATAGTTTATATTGATTCCATGTAATTGCTTCAGCAGTTAGAGATTCTACTTCAGGGAATCCAATAATTTTTCCTGAAATTTCAATTGATGTTGGTGAATTTGTACCATCATGGTTTATAATCATTTCGCTTTCAAAAGAACCTCTGAGGGTAGTAGAAAAATTTACAGAAATAGTAACTGTATCTGTATTAATTTCTATCTCATAGGGTATATCTGGGATTATACTATATCCAAATAATTCATGATTCGCAGGTGATATGTCGTTAATAACTATTTGACTAATAGTTAGCTTTTGATCACCTATTTTAGTTAAACTAATCTCTATCGGTGTTGGAGAATCGCCTTCTAACAATTCTGGAAAATCGACTGTGGTTTTATCTGTAATTAAAGTTGCGGGCTCTAACATGGTGGTGAAAGAAAATACTTCTGAAATATGAGCTCCTGAACTAATATAAAAGAAATTTGTTACTTGCCAACTGTATACAGTATTGTATTCTAAATTGCTAAGATTGAATTCTCTAACTGATACATGGTTTTGTTCTAGATAAGGCAAATCATTTTTTTTGATTGTTATGATAGTATCGGATAAAGGAGGAGAACTAGGATTATTCTCCCAGGTTAGTTTTATTTCTAGGGGAAGACCTGTCGCACCGTTTGCTGGTGAAAGCAGGGTGGGAGGATATGCCTGTGCATAGATGCTAAATGTTATAAATAAAAAGATTAATGTGGTTATAAGGGTTTTCATGTTTACTCCTTTAGTTTGGGGTTTATTTATTGTATAGCAATTTATGTGCCAATTTTGTGGGGGGGGGCTGTAGGGAAAGCCTCCATCCTGTAGGGAACGCATTTATTCGTTCCTAGTTCGGTTGGGGTTTTATCTGTACGGAACGCACCCAAATCCTGTAGGGAACGCAAATCCTGTAGGGAACGCATTTATTCGTTCCTAGTTCGGTCTGGATCCCATTTTGTCTGCACGGAACGCATTTATTCTTCCTGCTTCCATCTGGAACACAACCGAACTAGGAACGAATAAATGCGTTCCCTACAGGATTTGCGTTCCCTACAGGATTTGGGTGCGTTCCCTACATATTTAGCTGCATTCCCCACCATATCCTATAATCCCAAAAAAAAAATATTCATAAAAAGGTCAAGAAAAATAAAAAAAAACTTTACAAAAAAACGATTAAATTTTTTATGGCTCTTATAATAATAGGAGCAGGTTAACAAATGCAAACATACGGACATAAACAGCCTGAGTCGCCGCGTAGAACGGCACTTCATGAAGCCGAAGACTGGTACCAGCATCTGCTATCGGAACGTCTAAATATCCCATATTCCCCGATTCAACGTAGTAATTTTGGTCACTACGACATGGCTGTTCATTATCTAACGCCGGTACTTGAAGAAGCTAAAGCCATAGAAAAAGTAGCAGTATTTAATATCGACCACATGGCTCAGATAAAATTTCATGGTAAAGACGCCTTAAGATTATTAGATCGAGTATTGCCAATAAATGTAGAGAACATAAAAATTGGACAATGCAAATACACACTTTTGTTAAACGAAAATGGCACAGTTCGTGATGATATGATAGTAATGCGTTTGAACGAGGAAAGCTTTATATTAGTAATCAATGCAGGTCATGACATAACAATAAAAATCGAAGGCAACCTCAATGTACGTCTTATTGGTGAAGATGGAAATACAGAACATTTAGATTCACAACTTAAAGGCACTTTAAGTGATGCTGATTATATAATGCAATATAAACTTGCTAATGAGGAAGTATTTGTAGAAGATATATCAGATAAATTAGTAAAAATTGACGTTCAAGGCAGATACTCTTTGAAATTAATATCAGAAGTTTTCGGTTCTCATGTCATAAAAAATCGTCATAATCCTGAAAAGAACATGAATTTTTTCACATTTAACGAAATCGAAATTGATGGCGAAACTTACATGTTTAGTCGAACAGGTTATACTAATCGTTGGGGTTGGGAAATTTATATCCCGCTAGCACACGCTGAAATGCGTTTTAAAGAGATTGTTCTTAAAGCATTAGATTATGGAGGATTGCTAGTCGGCTTAGGTGGTAGAGATGAAAATAGAATGTCTGCTGGTAGTTGCGGTTTACCTTTAATGGGTTCAGAATACGATGCTTACCACACTCCGACCAATGCTCCTTTATTTGCAGCGACTATAGACTTAACTAAAAGTGAATTTTTTGGTCGTGATGCAATTCTAATTGAATTAGAGAAAAAATTTGACAAACGTCTTGTAATAATAATAGCAGAAGGCAATATTACCAATAATGGTGTTTATTTAAATGGAAAACGTTTAGGTTCTGTAACATCATGCATTATCTCTCCTAACATACCATATGAAAAAAGATTGTATATTGAATCTTCAAGAAAAAGTGTCAATGAAGAAAATGGAAACGCTGCCATTGCATTAGCATGGCTGTATAAAAGTCCATATAAGAAGGACTCAACTGGTAAAGATATTTTAATTGATAATGATGGTGAGCCAGTACGCGTTCCTGTAGAACTTTATCGCGAAAAAGATAGAGAAATAATTGGAAAACCAATAAAAGGTTATATCAGCTCCGATGGAGTAAATCCAGAGACGGCAGCTAAACCTTTAAAATTAATAGAATGAGGTAACAATGGCGAAATGGTATCAACCACACGAAAAAGTTGTTCCGCATCTCAAACGACAACGTATAGAATATCGTAAAAAAAAACAAAAAGGAGAACCCATGCAACCCAAACAACAACAGATTCAGATTAAGATTGATGAAAAAGTAGGAGAAGGTGTTTATGCTAACTTTTTCATGATTTCTAACAACCCGTCAGAATATATAATTGATTGTGGTAGAACTGTACCCGGTATGCCTGATATCAAAATTTTAAGCCGCCTTATCACCACACCACAACATGCTAAACAACTGTATATGCTGCTTCATCAAAACATTGAACAGTATGAAAAACAATTTGGGGAAATTAAATTACCTCAGATTCCAACAATGGAAAAAAACATTGGTTTCCAAAGTAATACGGAGTAATTTATGTCAAAAAAAATTATCAATGATCTTAGAGTTTTATTTGAAGAGTTAAAAACAGAAGGTCTTTACAAGACAGAAAGACTAATAACCAGTTCGCAATCATCGCATATTACTGTATCAACAGGACAGGAAGTGATTAATTTCTGTGCTAATAATTATCTAGGGCTTGCAAATCATCCAGCTGTAATAGAAGCTTCACAATCTATTATGAATAAATATGGTTATGGCTTATCTTCTGTTAGATTTATTTGTGGCACTCAAGACATACATAAACAGCTAGAAAACAAGATGTCAGAATTTTTAGGAACGGAAGATACTATACTCTATGTTGCGTGTTTTGACGCTAATACCGGATTGATAGAAACTTTACTTACAGATAAAGATGCTATAATTTCTGATGAACTTAATCATGCTTCTATTATTGACGGTGTTAGACTTTGCAAAGCTACGCGTTTAAAATATAAGCATTCAGATATGGAAATGCTTGAAGAAAAACTTAAAGAAACTCAAAACTGTCGTTATAGAATGATAATTACAGACGGTGTTTTTTCGATGGATGGTGATATTGCAAAACTTGATAAAATTGTAGAATTAGCTGAGAAATATGACGCTCTAGTTGCAGTAGACGATTCACACGCTTCAGGTTACATTGGTGCTACAGGTCGTGGAACTGCTGAATATTACGGACTTACCGGTAAAGTTGACATCATAACTACTACGTTTGGGAAGGCTCTTGGTGGAGCTAATGGAGGCTGTACTTCCGGTAGAAAAGAAATTATTGAATTGCTAAGACAACGTTCGCGTCCTTATTTGTTCTCTAACACTGTTTCTCCTGCGGTAGTTGCTGGTACTCTTAAAGTTTTAGAACTGTTGAATGATTCTAATGATTTAATAGAAAAAGTTAAGGAAAACGCTGTCTATTTTAGAGGATTGATGGAAGCGGCAGGATTCGATATTAAACCCGGTAATACTGCAATTGTACCTGTAATGCTGTACGATGAACCATTAGCAGTTAAAATGGCGGATGCCCTTTTAAAAGAAGGAATCTATGTAATTGGATTCGTTTATCCTGTTGTTCCTAAAGGTCAGGCAAGAATTCGCGTTCAATTGTCGGCTGCTCATTCTAAAAACGATATTGATAAAGCTGTTGAAGCGTTTAAATCAGTACGGAATGTGTTGGGTCGTTCTTAAGCCTCTTCGTCTGTAGGGAACGCATTTATTCGTTCCTGTTTCCGTATGGAACACAACCGAACAAGGAACGAATAAATGCGTTCCCTACAGCCCCCTCTACTTCATCAACAGCATTCTTCTTGTCTCCACAAACTCATCTGTTCTCATTCTATAAAAATAAACACCGCTAGCAACATTATACCCGTTTTCATCATCACCGTTCCAGATTACGTTGTATCTCCCTTTCTGTAATACCTCATCAATCAATGATTTAACCTTTTGCCCTCTAATATTATATATATCAATTTTAACCCAATCATCTTGTTTTACATCGAAACTGATTGAAGTTGTGGGATTAAATGGGTTTGGGAAATTTTGATACAAACGAATTGGTTGATTTTTAATATCACTATCCTTATCATTTGTACCAGAATTGTTAAAAAACAAAGTTATATTCGGTGAATAATTAGACAGAAAACCGTTCCATGGGTTTGTTATATCCAAAGGCATATATTCAGGTCTTCTTGATGTTCTATCATAACCATCATGTTGTGTAGCTAACCAACGGCTATCATATTTTGGTCCTGTAAATGGAACAAAAGGTTTATACGCCATAATCACTAAATTGCCGCCTTCATAAGTAAAAATTGTATCTAAAGTTATATTGATTTCTTTTATGTAAGTTCCTGAAAAATCGATATAACCTTCATACAATAAAGTAAAATCTTCATAAGGCACCCAATCTTCTGTAAAGCTCTCTGAACCTTCAATAGGCGGGAAGAAAGACATGTCTGTTATACTAGCATAAAGTAATATATGAACAGGTTCTGGAATATCAATAACACCTTGAAAAGTATATGAAATCTGCGTTATTATACCGCGATGATAAATTTCTTCTTCTAAATAAATTGCTTGACTCATAAAAGCTTCCCATTGCTGACCAATAGGACCATCTTGAATAAATTCACCGCCATCTCCATAATCTGAACCGATATATGCGACAGGCATGTCTTCCGGTTGAACGGTAACCAATAAAGTATTAGTCGTGTTATTTTCAGGAATGTTATCGTTTTCTAAAATAATTTCCCCATAAATAGAATAATCTGTTTCTTGTGTTGCTGTCCAAGCGAATGTGAATGAGACAGTTTCGCCCGGTTCAATGGCTATACCGGGTAATGATTCATGCACATATGTGTTTATGATTAGCCTAGCTTCATAATCAGAAACGCTTATGCCTCCGTCATTACGCACGATAACTGTATATGTAGCACTCTCATTTACAGCGGGCATTATTGGACCTCTTAATATCAAAGCATTTAAATCGGGTTCGATATATTCCATTTGAATATTAAGTGTTAAATTCTCTCCTGAAGATATTTGAATATTATCAATAATTTGGCTACTAAATTGACTATGTTCGGTTGTAATAGAATAAATACCTTCTTCTAAATAATTGAATGCGTAATGTCCTAACTCGTTAGAGTATGTTTGATAGTAAAAAGTGTTGGTATTTAATTTATTAAGTTCTAGTTTTACATTTGTGATTGGTGTGCCATGAGAAGTAACGATACCTGTAATCGTGGCTGGTTCGCTTAATATAAAGTTTAGCAAAATATTGGGAACATTGTTAGTTCTAATGCTAAAAACTGTTGGAATACCTACACTTGGGTCAATTGTGTTGATATTATGACCGCCAAAGAGTGTGCGATATCCATTTAAACTTGTCGTTTGCCAAGAGTTAGCTTGATTGTAAGAAACACCGGGAACCTGCCTAACTCTGTGAGTCATTAATACCAAATTTCCTGATTCATAGTTAAATGGAGTATCTAAATTTACTGTTATGTCTCTTACACCGGGTGTGGATAAATTTAGAGTGCCTTCATAAACAAGTTCAAACTCGTCAAAATGTATCCATGGTGCTGGATGATTCTCTTCAGAATCGAAAGGAAATTCAGTTAAATCTGTTATACCTATGTATATTTTTATAGGTAATAGATCAGACGCATCACCGAAACTTTGGTTGCGATAGGTGAGATAGGTAAGAAGACCGGGAGTTAGTTCGTCTTCTAAATATATCGTTTGCGAAAGGCTGTTTTGAAATGTTAGGGCAAACGGATATTGAGTGAGATATGAAGTTGAGTTAGGGTCGCCGATGTATACTGTGACGGCGAATAATTTTAGTGCAAATGAAAGCACATAGATGAATAATATTGTTTTTTTCATGTGTACTCCTTATAGAATGGTGTTTTCCGACATGTAATATACAAAGGTTTTTTATGTCAAGAAAAATAATTTTTATTTTTTTCATTTTTTACTTGCCAAAATAACTGGCTATTAAAGTATTGCTCTCAAGGGGATTACAATCAGGAGAGCGGAAGGAGAGAGGTAGCTATATGATAAATAATAAAATATCAGTAATTTACTGTTTAATATTATCAATTTTTATATTTACTTCATGTGACAAGGGAAAAGAGAATAAAATTACAGAAAACATGAATTACACAGATTTTAAAGGACAGCGAATAGGTGTAGTCACGGGTTCATTAATGGAAGGGACTACTCTTCGAATAGGCAGTATACCAGTAGCTTACAATGATTCCGCTTCAGGAATTGAAGATGTCAAACAAGGTCGAATCAGCGGATTCATGCACACATTAGTTGCATCTAAAGTTATAACAGAAGAGCTTAACAAGGTTAATAATAGGTTAGCATCGCAATCTATTGAAGTTATACCAATTCCAAAAGAGTTATACATAATTGGAATAGGTGGTATTTCGATAAACCAAAATATAATAACACAGTTTAATGAGTTTTTCGATAATTTAAGAACTGACGGAGTCTTGCAAGAAATACAAGATAGGTGGTTTACAAATTTTCCTGATTTAAAAACACCTTTACCAAATTTTCCTAATTCAGGTGCTAATGGTGTTTTACGAATAGCCATAAATTCTGATGCAATGCCTTTTGTTTTTTCTGCAGAAAATAATACTTATTCCGGTTATAGTATAGAAATTGTACTTCGATTTGGTGCATATTTAAACAGAGTTGTTGAGTTCATAGACATGGATTTTTCAGCGTTAATACCATATATTGTTAGCGGACGTGCAGATATGGGTTTTCAAGCCATTGGCATCACAGAGGAAAGAAAACGAAATGTTATATTTACTGACCCTATTTGGGAAGACCAACATGCAATTATAGTTCTAAACAATAATAAAGAAGCAAATTACAGTTTATCATCATTTATTTCATGGATAGAAATAAGCATTGAAAGAAATCTTATTACAGACAACAGATATAAAATGATTATTGATGGATTAAAAGTTACAATGATAATATCATTATTTTCTCAGCTGTTAGGCACTATCTTTGGAAGTTTTATCTGTTATTTATTGGAACGTAAGAACAGATTGGTTAGATGGTTGGGAAAATTTTATTGCGGACTTATAAATGGCACACCTATGGTTGTTTTGCTTATGATAACTTATTATATCATCTTTGGCGGAACACGAATTTCCAATATAACCATAGCAATAATGGCATTTACAATGATGACAGGTGCTTCAGTTGCTCAAATTCTTAAAGGTGCGATTGATACCGTAGATACAGTAGAAATTGAAGCTGCAAGAAGTATCGGATATTCTGCTTTAAAATCTTTTCTAAAAGTTACATTGCCACAGGCGGTAAAAAGAGCTGTCCCGAGTTATACAAAAGCATTTGTAGAACTAGTTAAAGCAACTGCAATTGTAGGATTTATCGCAATTCAAGATTTAACAAGAGCAGGAGATATAATCCGTAGCAGAACATATGATGCTTATTTTCCTATTTTATTTATAGCACTGATATATCTATCTGTAACAACTATTTGCGTATTACTGTTCAAGTATTTAATAGATAAAATGAACTCACGAGGTGCTAAATGAAAATATTATCTATTAAAAACTTAAAAAAATCTTTCGGACACGAAACAATTTTAGAAAATATAAATTTAGATGTGATGAAAGGTGAAGTTATTTCGATTATTGGATCATCAGGTACAGGCAAAAGTACCTTGCTTAGAGCCATTAATTTTCTTTCTCCACCATCTAGTGGTGACATTTATTTCAAAGACGAATTAATCACAAAACATAACATTGACAATATTAGAAAAAAAATGAATATGGTGTTTCAGAATTTTGGTCTCTTTTCTCACTTAACTGTTCTACAAAATGTAACTTCCGGGCAAATCGACTTGCTTAAATATTCAAAGAAAGAAGCTGAAACTAATGCAATGCAGATTCTTAAAATTGTAGGTTTAGTTGAAAGAGCAGGTTTTTATCCCAATCAGCTTTCCGGAGGGCAAAAACAAAGAGTTGCAATTGCAAGATGTATAGCTATGAAACCGGAAATTATTTTATTTGATGAGCCTACAAGTTCACTTGACCCAACAATGGTCAGTGAAGTTATTGCTGTTATGCGTAGTCTAGCTAAATCTGGAATCACGATGCTAGTGGTTACTCATGAAATGGACTTTGCAAAAGACGTTTCTAATAGGGTTTTATATATGGACGAAAAACATATATACGAAGAAGGTACACCAAAAGAAGTATTCTTTAATCCACAAAAACCCAAGACAAAAGCATTTATTTACAATATTCGATCATTTATTTTTGATACTTTTTGTAAGAGCTTTGACTATATTGCTCTTCTTTCTGGTGTAGAAAATTTCTGTTTCAGAAACGCTATCGATAGGAAAATGACTAATAAATTGATTCTGCTAGTTGAAGAACTCTTTATTCATATTGTTACTGTGCTTTATGACAAATGCCATATAAGCTTAAATTATTCCGAAGTGCTAGGTAGTTTTGAGATTATAGTGAAATATGACGGTAAAAAATCTAATGTGCTTGAAACTTCAGAAAATGATTTGGCTTTAACAATTATCCAAAACACGGCTAAAAAAATTAATTATGATTATATTGATGGTGTAAATACTATCAATGTTTATCTTTAAATAAAATTTATTATATAGAAAGGAGGTGTTTTCTATGATTATAGAAAAAATTAAAGAAAATGACATTGTTACTTTTAAAATTGATGGTAAACTTGATGTTGTTACTGCCACAAAATTGCAGGAAGAGTTAATTCCATCAATTAATGAAGCAAAGACTATCGTTTTGGACTGTGAAAAACTATACTATGTGTCCTCAGCAGGATTAAGAGTGCTTTTAATTGCACAGAAAACGGCTAATTCAAAAAACGTGACTTTATCTTTATGTAATGTAGGTGATTGTATTATGGAAGTGCTAGAAATGACGGGTTTTACTACGATTCTTTCCATTGTCTAATTTCTGTGGGGAATGCGTTTATTCGTTCCTACTCCCCCCTGCCCCCCTCAGAGAGGGGGGGGATTCGGAACGAATAAATGCGTTCCATACAGGATTTTTAAATTTTCTTGACAAAAATTTATATTTAATTTTTGGTGTCCTCAAAAGCATAGTGTTGGTGAAATAACTCAAACAAAAAGAATGCTTTTAATGAAATAGGAGAAAAAATGAAAAAAATTACACTTTTTATCTTTATCATTCTAATCATTTTGACTACACAATCTCTGTTTTGTCAACTAATAGAAAGACCTTCAAACTTTAACGAAGAAAACGCAGGAACAGCAGAGAACCCGTATTTAATAAGCAATCTAAATAACCTTGCGTGGTTATCTGGTACGTGGAGTATATATTTAGATTGTCATTTTCTACAAACCGCAAATATAGATGCAACAGAAACAATAACATGGTATAATGGACTGGGATTTCTAGGAATAGGTTATTATAGAGTTAGTGATTATGAGAATGATTATGCTCCTTTTACAGGATACTATGATGGCAATCATTATTCAATAAATAATTTATACCAGTCAGGAAATTTTGGATATCGCTTCGGATTGTTTTATGGAAGCTATGGAGCAACTATTAAAAATGTAAGATTGGAAAATATAAACTTACAAGTAAGCGGTGATTGGATGTTTGGTGGTTTAGTTGCGGTTGCTAGAAACACTATAATAGAGAATTGTTCTGTTTCAGGAATCATTACTACAACCGAAGCACCCGTTTCAAACTATTCTGGAGGTGGTTTAGTTGGCAGGGCATCTGATACTATTATAGACAACAGCGTTTCTTATGTTAATATCACACAACTGAGTCAAATAAACAGAGTTGGAGGACTAGTTGGTTATATGAACAATTCAACATTGAAAAATTCATTTTTCTATGGCAACTTGATATTTGATTCAGAAATGCATAATAAAAACAGTGCTGGTTTAGTTAGTGATATTAATGATTCAATAATTGAAAATTGTTATATCACAAGCCCAACAAAACTTGTAAATGTTAGTGCGATATTTGGAAATATAACTAATTCAACAGTGATAAATTGTTTTTATGACGTTGAAAGCACTGATCTAACGAAATTATATAACAGTGTTATACATCCAAATAACATTGCTAACAATTTTGGTTTAACCACTGGTGAAATGAAGCGTACTACAATTTATGAAGGATACGGCTGGGATTTCGAAACTGTTTGGGCTATCAATCCTAATTTCAACAATTGTTATCCTTTTTTACGTTCTCTCAATCCGGAAATAGAACATGTTGCAGAAAAAGATAATGTAATTAAACCCATAAATCAAACATGGGTATATCCAAACCCTGTTCTTGGTAATGAAGTTAATATAAAATCAACAAGTAGAAACAATAGTTTAGAAGTTACTATCTACAATATTCGTGGGCAGTTAGTTAACAGATCAAATGAATTTTTTACAAAAGATGGAGAATCTGTTTTTACATGGAATAAAAGAGATATGAATAACAATGAGGTAACGTCAGGTGTTTATTTCTATAAAATTGTTGACCCCAATGATAAAAATTCTGTTCATCATGGTAGGTTTTTAATACTGAAGTAGGGAACGATCCCCAATCCTGTACGGAACGCATTCATTCGTTCCTAATTCTCAACAGGAATCTATTCGGAACCAAAAACGAATAAATGCGTTCCGTACAGGATTAGATGCATGAAAATGATATATTTGTTATTTTTTAATTACATGAAATTTTATGATATATTAAAATAAATGTTTTTGTAGATATACGAATTATTTTTCTCTCATCTTATTTCCCCCCTCTCTGAGGGGGTTAGGGGGAGTTATCTTTTTTCTCCCAAAAACCAAACCTTTCCTTCCCTGGAAAAACCGCCCTTTGCGGCAAGAATCCCTTCTTTAATAGTTTGGTCATTAGCTTACTTGTGTAAGAATTTCATCCGGTAATAAACGATATTTGATATCGTAATCGGGGTTATCCACAATAAGCTGTTTTGCCATGTTGTTTTTAGTGTTAATCAGAACTGGTCCTTTAAGATTTGCCGTCATTTTGGCTGGTTCTGAAGGCACTGTAACAAGAACTAAAACGATTACATCTTCTGCATTGTTTACATCAATATCTTCGAGATCACTTTTAAAAGCATCAATAGAATAGTCTGGTTTAAATAGATTTGGGTCTGTAACCACAAATGCTAATGAGGGTTCTTCAATTGAATGCAACCATTTAAGAGGTGAATTTTCGTCAACGTCAATCAATGCGTATTTTGTGTAACGTGGAAATCCAAGAATTCCAGTTGGGAAGGTGATAACCGTGTTATCATTGATTTCGATTTCGCCAAATTGTGTTGTGTAGATTTTCATCTTGTACTCCTTTTATTTTTTATTTATTTATTTATTTGTGTGTAGGGAACAGGAACGAATAAATGCGTTCCCTACAGGTAGCTTAGTAAAGTATTTGGGAACATCTTTGACAGAGCTGCGACTGAAGAATTAAGCGCATTTTCAGCCATAGCGAACCTTGTTAGAAGTTCAACGACATCCATTTTTTCAATACTTTGAATATTTTCTATCACGTTTTCTTGTAATAGAGTTAAATTTGCTTTAGTAATTTCTAATCTATTAAGTTCTATACCAGTAGTAGTAACTTGCATTTGCATTTGGTTTTGTAAAGCGTCAAGGTTTTTAAGATTTTCAGATATTTCGATCACGTTTCCGCTATACAAAGCGTTTTTAAGTTGATACAAACCGTCAAAAAAGCCTGTATCTTCGAAAATAGCTTGTCCAGTTACGTTAGTATTCACTCTGCTATACATATTGTTATTAAATTCTACAAGATCACTATTCCCAAGATATTGTCCCGGTACTACTTGAACTCGAAACATATCATTTTCACCTATTGTTCCCGGACTAAAAGTAATTGTCAATCCGCTTTCATTGCCGTGTTTATCAGGAATAGGCATTGTAAGATTAGTGAAGTACATTGGGTCTATCCAAGTTTCTCCACCATCATATGAAATCTGATACATTGCTGTACCCGGTAAGCCTTCTTCGCCAACATCACCACCCTGAATAAATCTTATAGCAAACTCTCCAACACCATTGTAGCTTCCCCCTGTTGTAACAGGGTTGTTGTATAGATTATCAGTAGATGCCAGAGCTGGTAAAACTCTTCCTTCCAGTGAATAAGCAGGTGTATCGCCGTTTGTACCGGAGAAAATATATCTATCACGAACTTTATAATTTGCCATACCAAGCATTTCGTTAATAAGTTCTTGAACCTGCTCGGCTGCTATTGTTCTTTCCATTTCAGAAGCGGTTTCTGTTGCACCAGTCTCTGCAATTTCTCGAACCTGACCAATAATATCTTGAATTCTATTTAGTGCCATATCGGTGGCGCGTAAATATTCTTCGGCATCGCGAACATTTAAGACATATTGTTCATAAGCTGCTGCGTTACCGTGATGTCGCATTGAAGTAGCAAGCCCAGCTGGATCATCAGATATTTTATTAAGTCTCTTTTCGGTTGCCATCATTTCGTTATACTTATAAAATTCATTCATGTTTTTATTAACTTGATTAACAAGTCCATTATACATAATATTTGTTGTAACTCGCATTGTTCTAACTCCTATCTGATAATACTTTAGATTTAATCAAATTGCTTAAATCAACTAATTGAGTGTTGTCTATTTTAGTATGTGAAGCAGCTTGGTTTTCTTGTAGAATGCGTTCATATACTTCTTTCCTGTATACAAGTGTATTCTTTGGTGCTTTAATACCAATTCTTACAGCAGATTTTGTTATTTCTGTGATAAACACTTCTATGTTATCACCTATACATATTATCTCGCCAGATTTACGTGTTAATACTAGCATGATTCCTCCTATCTTACCAATCCAATTATTGTTTTTATCATTTCATCTGCTATAGATATTATTTTGGCAGCAGCTTGATATGATTGTTGATATCTTAATAAATTTGTAGTTTCTTCGTTTATAGAAACACCTTTTACTGATTCTCTAAAATTATCTGTTTGTTTTGCAACCAGAGCTGTTCGTTCAGCATTATTCTGTGAAAACTTAACATCCTGTCCTACTGTATAAACTATATCTGCGAATGATTCGGTTAGGGTTTGTCCGTCAAATACGCGTTGTAAGCGTAAATCTGTCATCATTAAAGCTATCTGATTGTCACCTATAGCACCGGTAAGTGAGGTTGCTATGAAACTTGGGTCGGCTAATACTTCTTTAGAAAGACTAAATGTCATTACACCGGTAACGTTGGGATCAAAAAAGTCAGCTCCGCTTCCGTACAGATTAAAACCTTGTACATGAATAGAATTTACTTGTTCGGTTATTTGCATTACAAGCTCATCTAGTTTTTTTTGGTATTCTGGCAATACAACTTTTCTTAAGTCTTCAAGGGCATTTAACGAGCCAGAAGTCAATCCACCAATCGGTGTTCCTGCGTTATCCCAGCCAAGTTCAAGAGTCGTAACGCCAGTCGCTAAATTTTGTTTTTCCATAACACTTAAGGTATTATAGTGTCCGTTTCTAACTAATTCGTCAGTGCCTAAATAAACACTTAAAGTTGAATTTTCTCGTTTATGAATCTGCACATTTCCATATGAAGATAATTCATCTACAAGTAAATCAAATTTGTCTAAAAGCTCATTTACAGGTCTATGATTCATTTCTTCTAAAGATATATGTTGTAAAAGAATCGCCATTTCTTTAGAAATTTGGTTAATTCTGTCAGCAGAATGAGTTAAAGCAAGAGTAGCATCATCAATTTTAGTTTGAATATTTCTATATAAATCTTTAAACCCATCAGTAAGTCTATTAGTATCAGCAACTAACTGCATTCTATGGATGTTACTATATGGATTGTTTGATAAAGATTCCCAAGAATTAAAGAAATTATTAATGCTTGCATATATACCATGTTCTGTGGTTTCCATTACGTTTTTTTCTAGTTCATTTAAATGCCTAGACATAGTACCCCAATATCCTGCATTGCTGTTATGTCTTCTAAATTCAACATCCAATTGCAAATCACGCATACGCTCGATTCTAATCAGATCTACACCTGTACCGTAATTGTAATTTGCAGTAGAAATAGAAAGTGCGGCTTCTTGAATAACCCGCTGGCGACTATAACCGGGAGTGTTAGAATTAGCAATATTATTTGCAGTAGTTTCCAGCTGTTTTTCATTAGCCATAACGGCACTTTTTCCAATAGATAACATGTTAAACATGGTTTCTCCTAAACTAAACAGTTGTGTTCAAAAGTATTGCACTACGTTTTTGAGGCATCATACCTACACGGCTATAAACTCTATCTTTGTCGACTAGATCTGCTATCATTTCAAGATTGTCGCCAACAAGATCAAGACCTGTTTTTATCAGTTCTTTGTTTTCGGCTGAAATCTTGTCGATTGCGCGTAAGGTGTTTATAAAGCTTACAAACATAATGCTTGCTTTTTCAGAATATTCAGGCTCTTCAAAAATTGAAGGCACTGTTTTCAAATTGTTAAATTCTACGTCGATGTCTTTCAATACGAACATAGTTTCCATGAGGTCGTTTCGGACGCTTGTTGCTTTATGAGCGCGGCTCACAGCTAAAGCAGTTTGTTGACTGACTCTTTGAAATCTTTTAATATTCCATTCAATCAACGCCTCTTTCTGATCCTCTAAACAGATGATGATTTCTTGATAGGAAGCTATCTCAGTTTCCCAACTCTTAAAAAAGTCGTGTGTTAAAGTTTCCATTGGTATCTCCTTTATTGTTAAAAATTATTAAAATAGTGTAATACGCGTCGAATATAGTTCTGAGTTTCTTTAAACGGCGGTATTCCATTGTAACGTTGAACGTTACCGGGACCTGCATTATATGCTGCTAATGCTAGTTCCTTATCTTCAAATCTGTTAAGCATTTGACGAAGGTAGCGTGTTCCACCCATAATATTCTGTTCAGGGTCAAATGAGTTAGACACACCTAAGTCGCTTGCTGTTCCATCCATTAACTGCATCAAGCCTTTAGCACCGGCTGGTGAAATAGCGTTTGGGTTGGCATAACTTTCTTGCGCAATTACTGCTTTAATTAAGTTTGCATCAATGTTGTATCTTTTTGAAGCACGTTGTATAATATCTTCGTAATCTTTTAGTCTTGTATCTAAAATAGAAGAACTACTACCATTAATTGCGTTATTGTTTTGTTGTTCATTAGTGTTTTTTATATGAATAGCGTTATTATTCTCTGAATTAATTCTTGGTTCTGCAACATTTCCCATCAGTTTAGATGATGGACGTTTTTGAATTTTAAGCTGTTCTATAGCTTCTGGTGCAACTTGTTTAAGAATAGATTCAGCAAGTCCAAATGATTGATTTCTAGCCATGTTATCTGAGATTGAGTTTAAGAACATGTCTTGATAAAACGAACTACCCGGCTGTGTGCCAAAAAAACCTTCACCTTCTAAGCCTTGAGTCATTGTTGAAAGCATTTGTTTAATTAACATTGCTTCAAAATCAATTGCTGCTTTAGCGGCACGCTCAGGAGAACCCGGTAATAAATTGCTACTTAATTGTGCCATTTTATCGGCTTCGTTTGTATGCTGATGAAAGTCCATTGGTAATGCTGATAGTTCCATTGTTTTGACTCCTTATAATATTCTAAGATCGGCAAGTAAAGCACCGGATTCTTTTAATGCTTGAAATATGGAAATCATATCTCGAGCTGAAACACGTATGGCATTCAATGCGGAAGCTAATTCTTGAACTGTTGCGGCTTCCATATAGAACAATCGCGTCTCCTCACGTGAATCCATGATAGTTATATATCTTTCCAAACTAAATTGACCCGCAGAATACACTTCATCTTCATGAGCAAGGCGAATTACAAGATTGCCATGTGCTATCGCTGTAGGTTGTATTCTTACATTACCACCAGCAACTATTGTGCCAGTACGTTCGTTTATTACTATTCTAGCTACTTGTTCTGGAATTATTTCAAGGTTTTCAATATTTGATATAAAACTAATTAAATTTTCGTTCAAAATAGTTTCATCAGGTACTATTATTGTAATTGATGAAGCATTATCAGCTGTTGCTAAACGCATTCCTAGAAAATTATTTATAACTTCAGCAGAGCGTTCAGCGGTTGTAAAATCTGGTTGATTTAATAAGATTTTAAGCTCGCCATTTTGGAATATAGTATTAGAATTTTCTAAAGATACAACACCGCCGTTAGCTACACGACCAGTGTTTACATAGTTCTGACGAAGTTGAGAGCCACGACTTTGCTCATTAAAACCACCTAAAGATACAGGACCTTGAGCTATGGCATAAACTCTGTTATCGTTACCAACTAACGCTGTCATAAGAAGTTGACCTCCTTCAAGGCTTCGGGCGTCGCCTACTGAAGAAACTAATACATCAAAATATGTGCCCGGACTCGCAAAGGGAGGCATTACTGCAGTAACCATTACAGCAGCAGTGTTATTTGGACGAACACTACCCTCAGGTACTGATAAATTAAAATTTTCAAACATGTTAAGTAAAGACTGAGTAGTAACTTGAGATGCAGGTGAATCGCCGGTTTTTTGTAAACCTACTACTAATCCGTATCCGATAAGATGGCGGCTGTCAGCACCACTGACTTTACTGATGTCTTTTAATCTTGTTTGTGAAAAGATTGTTGTTGCTGCTAAGCAAATTGCTATTGCTATTATGACTTTTTTCATGGGTACTCCTATTGTGTAGCAACGGTGGCTTGCCGTTGCTACATAGTTTTGGTATGTGTCAGGGAAACACATCACTCGTTATTAACATCACAAAAAACATAAAGCAATTATTGTGCCAATTGAGATTTTGTTCCTAAACTCCCCCCTACCCCCCCCCCCCCCCCCCCCCCCCCGGGGGGGGGGGGGGGGGGGTTGTGTGCCGCGGTGTCTTCCTCGTTCATCCTCAAGACGAAAAAAACTAATTTTTTTCTTTCTTTCT
>Ga0099364_10001958_pt1 | contig 33215 bp, 22 predicted proteins | sample TergutTh196P3_FD_73070 | JGI IMG/M metagenome (GOLD analysis project Ga0099364, IMG submission 73070) | Microcerotermes parvus P3 segment gut microbial communities from Pointe-Noire, Republic of the Congo - Th196 P3 | ecosystem: Host-associated > Arthropoda: Insects > Digestive system > Gut ... | reverse complement strand
TAAAGAGCACCCAATTTCCAATCGAGAAACCCGCACCCAATCTCGTTTTCTGAGTCCTTCCCTGTACGGCTCCTGTACCGATCCCTAAAATAAGCAGGATAGAAGCGGGAAAAGCACAAAGGGGGTACGACACTTTGTCGTTGATGTCGAGTTTAGACTAAACGCCACACGACTTCAGCGTGTGTAATGTATATTCATTTTCGTGCGGTTATTTACAAGAAGGCTTTGTTCGTAAGCAAGCATGCGGGATAAAATGATTACGGGTAAAGAACAAGTGAACAGTCTCTGGGCGTAAATGAATAATGGTAATCAGAAAAAACTTGACTTTTAAACATCATAAATTTTTTTTGATCAAAGTATTCTAAAAAAAGAGGTATTTATGTTTTATTGTAAAAAAGTATGGCTATATTTGATAGCTTTTTTGATGTTATTTGAGATTTCCGCTAGTGATATAAATCTCGCAGACAAATTACCTGTTGATGACAAGATTATAGTCGGTACATTGGAAAATGGACTGACATATTTTATCAGAGAAAATTCTGAGCCAGAAAACATGGCAGAATTTAGATTGGCAATACGAGCCGGCTCTTTACTAGAGGATGATGATCAGTTGGGACTAGCTCATTTTGTTGAACACATGGGATTTAGTGGCACAGAAAACTTTCCGGGAGATAGTTTAAAGGTTTATCTAAACTCTCTCGGATTTGGATTTATTGGTGGTTTGAATGCGATGACTTCTCTCGAATATACGATGTACATATTGTCCTCTCGCACAGATGACTTTTCACAGCTTGATACGGCCATTCAAATATTAAATGAATGGGCAAGCCGAATGACGTTTGATCATGATATGATAGACAAAGAAAGAGGAATAATATTAGAAGAAATGAGAGGTAGTCGTGGTGCTGGTGACAGAATGAGGAGACAGATGATGAGCGCTCTTTTTGCAGAAACAAGATATGCAGAAAGGATGCCTATCGGCACGATAGATGTGATAGAAAATGTCGATTATCAAAGGATAAAGGATTTTTACAATGATTGGTATAGACCAGATTTAATGGCAGTGATAGCTGTGGGTGATTTTGATCCTGCACAAGTAGAATCAATGATTCATCAGCATTTTAGTAATATTCCAGTTCATGAAAACCCTAGAGCCGTTCCAGAGATTGTCATCCCCACTCACACAGAAACCATGTTTTCTTTTCATACTGACCCAGAAGCTGTCAGAACGACTTTGAGTATATATCACAAACATCCTCGTTTTGAAATAGAAACCATAGATGATTATCGATTTATGCTGATAGATAGCCTTTTAATGGCAATGCTTAATAATAGGTTTTCAGAAATTGCCAGACAAGCCTACCCGCCTTTTCTAGGTGCGACAGCGAATTATGGTAGCTATATAAACCCTACTGATATCTTTGTTTTATCAGCCACTGTGGATGAACATCAGATAATAGATGCTTTTACCTCATTGATCACAGAAATAGAAAGGGCAAAAAAACATGGGTTTCATAATTCGGAATTGCTCCGAGCAAAAGCATCGTGGAAAAGCGGAATGGAGCGTAGCTATATAGAAAGAGATAAAGTTTCATCAGCTATGAGAGCTTTTAGATATGGTATCAGTTTTTCTCAAAATATGCCTTTACTGATGCTTGATACAGAATTTCAATATGACGTAGGAAACAGATTGATAGACACTATCGAGATGGATGATATTTTGATGTTATTAAACCGACACCTCACAGATGAAAATAGAATAGTCACTATCACTGCTCCTTTAAATATTGTGCAGTCATTACCTTCAGAAGATACGATTCTAGATATTTTTGAATCTATTAAAAACAGTGCTATCGAGCCATTTCCTGAGACAATAATAGCAGAGTCTCTGATGAATACTATACCAAAGAGAGTAAAAACAAAAAAGCCAAAACACGACAAAAGCATAGATTTATACACATGGACACTAAAAAATGGAGCGAAAGTATACCTTAAATCAACTGATTTTAGAAACGACGAAATATTGTTTAACTCATACAGATGGGGAGGTACTTCACAGGCAGATGACGAAATTTTCAATTCTGCTAGAGTTGCAAATAACATCATTTCAGAGTCAGGATATGGAAACTTTGATAAAAATCAACTCGATATATATTTGGATGACAAAATAGCACGGATTTCTCCGAGGATAGGAAATGCAACGGAGGGTTTATCTGGAAATAGTTCTGTAAATGATTTAGAAACTTTGATGCAATTAATCTGGCTAAACTTTAATGGCATACGTTTTGACGAATCTGCATTCACTACATGGAAAAACAGAGCAGAAGCCGCTACTAGAAATCTACAAAATAGTCCTCAAAATTCTTTTAGTGAGGCTATTTCCAGCCTTTTGTATGATGACCATTTTAGGATTCAGCAGATGTCATTAAAAGATATTGATGATGTAAATCATCAAGCTGCTTTTGATTTTTTTAAAAGCCGTTTTGATTCTGCAAACGGTTTTAATTTCTTTTTTGTAGGAAATATAAACCATAAAGAGCTACACAAATACATCGAGATATACATCGCTAGTCTTTCAAATAAAAAGGTAGATACGAATATCATTGATAGAAACATCAGGTTTCGTGAAACCTCTGAAACAAAAAAAGTTTATCATGGACAAGATGACAGATCGCAGGTTCGATTGATATACCCTCATGGTGACTTTGGATATTATCACAAAGACTGGGTTATCCTCAGTATAATTCAATCTTTGCTTTTTGAAAGTTTAAATGACAATGTCAGAGAAAAAATGAGTGGTGTTTATTCGATCAGTGCTTTTCCTACGTTTGTGGTAAACCACGTTCCTCAAATAGCATGGAACATTTCGTTTGGGAGTGATCCAAATAGAATAGAAGAGATTATTGATGAAGTCCATAACCAGCTGGAAATACTGCGTAACAATGAGTTTGAAGAAAGGCATTTGCAAACATATAGGGAAACAAGCAGACGGATGCTAGAAATTCAAAGCAGAAATAACAATTTCTGGTTAAATCAGATAATATCTTATATTCAAAACGATTATGACTTTAAAGATTTAGTAAACACGCAAAAAAACCTCGACTCTATCACTAGAGAGGAAATCGCAAACACTGCTAGGGAATATATAAACTTAGAAAAACGCCTGACGATAATCCTATATCCTGAGGATTAAAGGAGAAAAGTTATTTCTTTGTTACAAAGAATAGAGCATTCTAAAAAACCTAGAATTCATTCTTTTGTATCTATTCTCTGCCTTTAGGACTTCTCTGGAATCAGGGAAATTGTTTTTTAATTGTTCCATAGCTACATGAGCAGCCTCTTTTTCTTGTCTGTCTATGTGTATCAAAGCTATATAATATATTGCCATTTTTTCAAAATCATTTTTGTTTCCCAGCATGATGATTTCATTTAAATAGAGTTCTGCAGAAGGATAGTCTCTTGTTTTAAAATATATGTATCCTGTCAAATAAATCTTTTCTATTAGTTTCGATTGCATTTTGCTAATATAGTCATTTGCTTCGTCTATTCTATCGTCTAGTGGAAATCTTTCGATAAATCTACTAAAATACTCAATAGCTCTATTGGTATCTTCCTGAGTATAATCTGCAGACAAAGATAGTTTAGCATAGCACTCTCCTAGTCGAAATTGAGCATTTGCTGCTAGCCTATGATCAGAGAACAGCCTTAGAAACTCTTGATACTCAAATATAGCATCCACAAGATCATCTCGCTTCCCTCTATAAAAATAGCATTCTCCCAGCTTAAACTGAGCATCGGCGACAAAGATTGAGTTTCTTTCTAGGACCAGCTGTTGGTAATATGGTATCGCCTTGTGAAATCTGCCTTTGTTAAAAAACTCTTCGGCAGTTTGCCATTTGAGGTCAGATGGCATTCGTTGGATAGCAGAGTTGTTAGTACACGCATTTATGAAAAAAAACATTATGATCAAGAATGTTTTTATTGTAATACAAGCCACTTGATACCATATTTTGTATAAATTCATATTGATATTCATTTTTTACCTCTGTAGATATAAATAACTTCTTTTTTGTAAAAACAAAGAACTATTTACCATAAAATAATAGATATACGAGACTACCCATGACAAATACCGTCAAAAAAGGAGTATGCCATTTACTTTTTATTACGCTATCTTCCTGATATTTTTCCTCATAAACATATCGCCTGACGTCCAATATCTGACCATCACTTTTCCTTGTGATTTGTACTAGAAAAGTCATTTCAATAAAAAGCTCAAAAACTCTTGGGAATTTCTCTGTCTTTTTTTCTAGGAAATTTTCTTCTGTTATGATTGTAACCAAATAATCAGCATATTGTTCCACATCAACCAATTTTATGTCGTGTTTTAATAGATGCTCCTGTAATATCAGCCTGCTTAGGCTTTTTGTTTCTGTAGCATGCAAATCAATAAAAAAGTTAGATGTATTACTGATATCTAGCTCAATAAACGAATCTACCAGTTTTTCTGAAAGGTACAATCCATTTGTATTTGACCATAAATGACAGTAGTGTAAAACTAGATAGACAACGATCAGAAAAATTCTTTTTAACAAAACCATATCCATGCCAACTTCACAATTATGACAACAAACCGACTATTTATTCAGAGGTTTTATGCTCCTACATAAAAGGCTTTATAAGCTTTGTATGTCGAGTAGAGATCAGCTTTGCTTGCCAGTTCATAAAGTGAGTGCATTCCCATCAGTCCAGGTCCCATGTCTATGACATTGCAACCGTGTTTTGCGAGGAACTTTGCCACTGTGCCCCCTCCACCTTCGTCTACTTTTCCTAAATTTCCTGTTTGCCAGTTCACTTTTTCATCATTTAAGATATATATTATTTTTGCCATAAATTCGCTTGTTGCATCATTTGACGCACTTTTCCCACCCGCACCAGTATATTTACATATTCCTACACCATATCCAAAATGAACTGCATTTTGACTTTCATGAACGCTAGGGAAATTTGGATTTATGGCAGCGTTTACATCAGCTGAAATCACATTTGAATTTATTAATGTTTTTCTGAGGTTATAGGCAGAAAAATCATCCTTGCTATGTTTTAACAAATCTGCAATGAAATCTTCAAAAAACACAGAAGTAGCCCCTCCGACACTATCACTGCCGACCTCTTCTTTATCAAAAAAGAAAGCAACACTTGTTTTATTTACGCCAATTTCTTTGACATCAAGAAGAGCTTGGAAAGATGTGTACACACAGATCCTGTCATCTTGTCCGTATGCAGCGATCATACTTTTATCCATGCCTGCGTCACGTGCCTTTCCTGCTGGCACAAGCTGCAGTTCTGCACTGAGTAAATCCTCTTCGGTAATTTTGTATTTCTCATACAGTAAAGCGAGGGCTTGTAGTTTCACAGCGTCCTTTATCTCTTCTTTTTCTTCTGAAAAAGGGATAGAATTGAATATCACATTCATCTGCCCTGCTTTGATGATCTCAGGCATAGTTTTAGTCGCTTGTTCGTTTTTTGATAGATGAGGCAGTAAATCTGGCATTATAAATACGGGGTCTGATTCGTGCTCTCCTATATTTATCTTTACTTTTTCGCCATTCGTTTTTATCACTATACCATGTAATGAAAGAGGAGTAGACATCCATTGATATTTCTTTATCCCTCCATAATAATGAGTTTTCATAATGCCCAATTTTGTCTCGTTGTCTTCATGTAGAGGACTTTGTTTTAGATCTACTCTTGGAGAATCAATGTGCGATGCGATGATATTAATACCCTTTTTCAGTGGTTCTTTACCGATGATAGCTACTGCTAGAGCTTTGTTTTTAAATATTCGATAGACATATCTCGATGGTTTTGTGGTGAGATCGTCGATATTGACAAATGATTTTGACCTTAATTCGGCAACCATATGCTCGATAGACTCTCTTTCAGTCTTGCTTTCTGAGAGAAATTTCTTGTAACTTTCTGCGAATTTTAAAGCCAATTTTTGTTCATTTTTTGTGGTGTCTAGCCAAAAATTCTTTCTGGAATAAGTTAATTTTTTTTTAACGTCTTCAGCTTTTTTCATGTAAAACTCCTTTTCAGGCATTTTGTATTTATTCTATTTTCAATACTTTAAAAAATCTGTCACCTATAGGTGCTTTTACGGTGAATTCTTCTTCACACTTTTTACCTAGCATTGCTTTTCCCAGCGGAGATGCCACAGACACGTGAACAATATCATCATCTCGGTCATATATTTCGTCTACTCCTACCAGGCGGTATTTGAAAATTTCTTTTGAAGTGGTTTCTTCTAGCGTGATAAATGCTCCAAAACGAATAGAATCTTTTGGCAGAATAGACGGATCTATGACATTCAATGTCCTTAATTTTCCGTTTAAAAAGTTTAATTCGTTGTCAATATTCCTTTGTCTTTCTCTGGCTGCATGATATTCCGCATTTTCACTCAAATCGCCTAGCTCACGAGCGGCTTGGACTTGTTCTAATACCTTCGGTCTTTCTGCTACTAATGACTGCACTTTTTTTTGCAATCGATACATACCTTCTTTTGTAATATAATCTGCCATTTTAATATATTATTTCCTCTTCTTTAGATATCTTAAACCTGCGATAGCTGCTTTTTTCAATCTAGCATTGCCACTTTTACTCCAATTTTCATAAATCTCATACAGAAATTCATCAAAATTTACCAAGCCTAGTGTCAATATCTCTACAAAAATAGGTTCTCGTGTATTTTTATAATTCTTGTAGATGCTCAAATACACTTCATAATCTAGTTTTGCAAGGTTCTTTAAAAAAATGCCATTTATTTTTACAAATTCTGGATTTGCATCAAACCATTTATTTTCCAATCTATCGATAAACTTTTTCAAAAACTCCTGATTGCTTTTACCTATTTTAAGAACCATTTTTATCAAGAACTGACTTGTTTTTTCATCGTTTTCACGCATCCATTTTAGTATCACATCTATGTTGTCGTTAGGTTGTTTTTTAAAAACAGGTAAAAATACTTTTTCAAATAAAAGATTCATTTCATTGACATCGCGACATTGTGAAAGATGGTTTTTGGAGTATTCGAGATAAAAGTCTTGGTCTTTTTTAACAAATTTACTGATAATACATGCAAAAGCTATTCTCCCGTTTGAACCCTTGTGTGCCCAGATATAGTCACAAAAAGTAAGATAATTCTTGTGCTTTTTTGCCATTTTTATACCCAGAGTATTTGATACAAACACTATCACATCTCTAGGAATTTTGCTATCATTTCTAGATGGATACGCATTATATATAATATCAAAATCAAAGTCCCCCATAGGTATTTTGCGCTCAAGAAAATCTACGCAATCATTTACCAACCTCTCCTTCCAATCGATCGAGATCATGCCAAGCTCCTTCTATAGTATAAGACAAACGGTAGAAATCCACGTATACTATAACCTTTGATGAATAATAAAACATCGTTTACAAAGAATTTTAAAAGGGCTTTTTTGTCAAGAATATTTTTTTTATTTTATATAATTTTCTGCATGAGACTGTTTGCCTTGACAAAAACAAGCTGATAAATTTTTATGTTTGTAAATAATTTGGCAGCTTTTTTTTAACGGTGGATACTCTTCAAAGGAGTATCGAACAGAAATATGATGAAAAAGAGGATAGTCAGGCAAGGAGACATACCAAATGAAATCGTTTAGAAAAGAATTGATATACCGCACACAAACTCGTCGTGCATATATAAATATCACATCGCACGTGGAGTCTGTATTACGAGAAAGTGGAATCAAAGATGGTTTTTGCCTTGTAAATGCTATGCATATCACTGCAAGTGTGTTTATAAATGACAACGAGAGTGGTTTGCACAGTGATTTTGAACGTTGGCTTGAAAGACTCGCACCAGAAAAACCGCATAATCAATATGAACACAACGGTTATGAAGACAATGCTGATGCTCATCTCAAGCGTTCGGTTATGGGACGTGAGGTAGTAGTGGCTGTCACAAATGGCATGCTCGACTTTGGCACTTGGGAACAAATTTTTTACGGAGAGTTTGATGGCATGAGAGACAAAAGGGTATTGGTAAAGATTATTGGAATATAGAGAGTTTGAAAAATATACAAAACTACGATGTAAAATTTAACTTTTGAAAGGATGTGTAATTTGATAAAAACAATGAGCTCGTTGCTCACACAGATAGAAAAACCTCTCAGATATATTGATCATGAGTTAAACGCTTTTCATAAAGACTTTGATAAAGCAAAAGCCAGATTTTGTTTTATATATCCCGATATATATGAAATCGGGATTTCTCACTTGGGCTTGAAAATCTTGTATTCCATTGTAAACCAAAGTACAGATGCGATGGCAGATCGTGCATACACTCCATGGATAGATCTAGGTGATAAACTACTAAAAAACAATATCCCACTTTCTGCATTGGAATCAAAAAAGCCTGTCAAAAACTTTGATTGCATAGGTTTTAGTCTACAAACAGAGCTGGTTTATACAAACATACTGTACACGCTCGATTTGTCACAAATTCCACTGCGCAGCGTTGCGAGAAATGAAGAGCATCCCATCATCCTAGCCGGAGGAATAAATGCTATAAATCCACACCCTATGTCCCTGTTTATAGATGCTTTTTTTCTAGGTGAAGCAGAAGATGGGATATTGAGAGTAAAAGAAATATTTATAAAAGAAAAAAGAAGAAAAGAGAGGCTAAAATCTTTAGCTGAGCTTGATTTTATTTATGTTCCAAGTATAGACAAAGAATTAGAGCAGAAAGAGACAAATTTCATAAAAGCAAAGCTCTCAAAAAAGGCTTTGAAATATTCATGTTTTTCCTCTTCAAAAAATACTCACAATCCTCAATTGGTTCCCCTTCTTGAAGGTACTCACAATAGATACACTGCCGAGATTATGCGGGGTTGTACTAGAGGGTGTAGGTTTTGTCAGGCGGGTATGTTTTATAGACCTACTCGTGAAAAAAATCCTGATATTGTTGTCGAACAACTCTTGGAAGATACTCAAAGGTCTGGGTGGGATTCGTGTGGTTTGCTGTCGCTTTCTTCGAGTGATTATACACAAATCAAGCCCCTTTTAAATAGGTTGATTACACACTTAAAGGATACTGGCGTTTCGATCAGTATGCCTTCTCTGAGAATTGATAGCATTGACAGCAATCTCACTGATATGATAAACCAGCTCAAAAAATCAGGCATTACTCTAGCACCAGAAGCAGGTACTCAAAGATTAAGAGATATTATAAATAAAAACTTGACAGAGGCAGAAATCCTCGATGCCGTAGCAACATCATACAGAGCGGGTGTAAAGTTAATAAAACTTTATTTTATGATAGGATTACCTTTTGAGAGGGATGAGGATATAGATGGGATAATATCTCTAGTAGAAAAAATCATACAACTCACTGAAAAAAAGATGCGCATAAATGTCTCAATATCACCTTTTGTACCAAAACCGATGACCCCTTTTCAATGGGCAAAAATGGAAGGAGGATATGAGTTACTAGGAAAAGCATTAAAAATAAAACACTCTTTTATTAAATACAAGCATATAAAGATAAATTACCATACTATCGAGTTATCTTTTTTAGAAGCTGTTTTGAGTCGTGGAAACTCGGATACTAGTTTCGTGATTGAAAAAGCTTATTTAAATGGGGCAAAGTTTGATTCTTGGAGAGAACATTTTGATTATTCTGTCTGGACAAAAGCAGCTATTTCAGTGGATTTTGACTGGGATAAGCCTATAAATGGATATGAATTAGATGAGGTATTACCATGGGACAATATTCACATAGGAGTGTCAAAAAGATTTTTAATGGATGAATATTTAAAAGCAGAAAAAAGTCTCACTACTGCTGATTGCCGTTTTGGAACTTGTAGTAGATGTGGTGCTTGCACCGATAGTGTTCGCTCTTTGTATATAGAAACTACAAACGATCAAAATTTCTTTTCTAATACAGAATCTATAGAAAGGCAAAATAAAGTCGTATCGAGTGAGAGGATACTTTATCGCGTCTATTTTGCAAAACAAAATGACTTAAAATATTTATCACACCTTGATTTTTTAAGGCTAATACACAGGCTCTTGATGTTATCTGGATTACCAATTGTTTTTTCCGAAGGGTTTAATCCTCATCCCAAAACTGCTTTTTGTCCACCATTATCTTCAGGACTAGAGGGGCAAAATGAGTTTTTTGATATCTGGATGACAGAAGCTAAAAATGACAGCACTATCATAGACAGCCTTTCAAAAGTTAAAATGTCTGACATTACTTTTCAAAAAGTTGAAGTTTTATTTGAAAACAACAAATACAAGCCATATTACAAACCTATTGGTGATTTTAAATATGAATCTATTTGCGTAGAATTTTTAGGGATAAGACAAAAGAATATTGAGAGTTATAAAGAGAAGCTAAACTTTTTTTATGACGGGAAAGACACATATTTGGAAAGAGAAAGAAAAGGAGCAAAAAGAATCATTGACCTAAATGATATTATCATAAATTGCTATTTTACAGAAGACAGTTTATATATTTCTAAAAAAATACAAGGTGCTTCTATATTTGACATTCTAAAAAAAATATTTGATATTACTAGGGATGAAATAGATGATTTAAGGATAACGAGAATGTTGTTATTGAGTGACACTATCCAATCCCTGTAGCGGAGCCCCCGATTGATAAATAGCAACATCCCATAGCGGAGCTCTGAGGGGCATACGACAAATCAGCATCCCCGTCCTCAATCGATAAAGAGCACCCAATTTCCAATCGAGAAACCCGCACCAAATCTAGTTTTCTGACACCTTCCCTGTACGGCTCCTGTACCGATTCCTAAAATAAGCAGGATAGAAGCGGAAAAACACAAGGAGGGTAGACACTTTGTCGTTGATGTCGCGTTTCGACTCACACAAGTCAGCACCCCTGCCCTGCACGAATAATTGACACAATTCCGTAGCGGAGCTCTGAGGGGCATACGACAAATCAGCATCCCCGCCCCCAATTGATAAATTGACACCATCCTATAGTGGCGATCGGATGGTCGACGACAGTCAGTGCGAACAGTCTCTTCGACAAAAACACCCAACATAGTAAAATAATCATTGACAAAAAAAGTCATTTAAAAATAGTGTCGAAGGGCTGAGTCTGATAAACAAAATCAAGAAAGAAGACTGGCGGAGGTAATGTATGAGTAAATTAAGCATTCTCAAAAAGCTAAATCATCAAAGGCTCGTTGTAAAAGGATGTAAAAGACAAACAATTCATCAGTTGATATGTTTAATACTGTTTACTATTTTTTTTCTAGGATCATTCTCGAGCTGTAGTCGTTTAAATGACTTACAAACCCACAACTCTTTCACTTCATACCTAGAAATACCTAGCGTATATCAAGAGGAAATAGATGCCATAAATCGATTAAAAGAACAAGGTGTTTCATTTAAAGTAAGTGCCCCCTACAGTATTGAACTATTTCTCGATGAAAATGGAAAAGAGCATGGCTATATAGTTTTACTATGTGAGTGGCTCTCTTCGCTATTTGGCATACATTTTTATCCAAATATTGATGATTTGGGGGCTATCGTAAACCAGCTAGAATCAGGTGATGCTAGCTTTGGAACCCAGACAATTACAAATGATCGCAAACAAAGATATTTTATGACCGACACTATTGCTCAGCGGTCAGTGAAAATCTTACACCTTGAAAATAGTCTACCAATAAATATAATAATACGTTCAAGGCCACCCCGCTATGCTTTTTTAGATGGGACCATGCTGGTGGATTTGTTTGCTGAAATAAATGAAAATGGTGCATATGAAAGTATAATAGCTGAGGATTATGAAACCGTATACCGCATGCTCCAAAGCGGAGATGTGGATGCTCTAGTAGGGAACAACGCTATGGAAGTCGCCTTTGACCCCTTTGGAGGCGTTATCTCCGAAGATTTCATGCCTTTGACTTTTATACCTGTATCTCTTGCCACTGGAAACCAAAGTCTCGAACCTATTATATCGATAGTAACAAAAGCGTTGCGAAATGGTGCCTATAGCCACCTCACCGAGCTGTATCGAAGGGGATATGAAGAGTACAAAAAACACCGATTTCGCATGCGACTTACAGAAGAAGAAAAGGCTTATATCAGAGATAATCCTATTATCCCTTTTGCATCTCAATATATGTCATATCCTGTAAGTTTTTATAACAAAAATGAAGACAAATGGGAGGGGGTAGTTTTTGATGTCATAGAAAAAATGGAGCAGCTCACTGGCATTTCATTTACACTGGTAAATGACACTACTTCAGAATTGCTCGAATTAATGCAGATGCTAGAGAATGGCACAGTCTATTTCATCCCAAATCTAATTCAAAGCGACGAACGCCGAGCTAGGTTTGTCTGGCCAAACACCATGTACATAAAAGACAAATTTGCTCTACTTTCAAAACAAAATTATCCAAATATAGAACAAAACGACATCCCTTTTGAAAAAATAGGGTTTGCGAGAGGTTCTGCCTTTGCAGATATATTTCGTAGCTGGTTTCCAAACGCAATAGATACTCGAGAATACCCCAATACCGATGAAGCTTTCAAGGCTCTGGATACTGGAGAAATAAATCTTATGATGTCTAGCCAAAGTAGACTCACCTCTCTGACCAATTATTATGAATTTTCAGATTACAAGGCAAATTATTTATTTAGTTCTGCTTTTGAGTCTTCATTTGGAGTAAACAAAGACCACGCTATTTTTTGTAATATTGTTGACAATGCTCTCTCATTGATAGACACTGACAGGATTTTGGAACAATGGTCCACAAAAACCTACAATTATCAGGCAAAAAAGATTAAAGATCAAAAAATGTGGATAATCTTTACTTCGATAACCGTAATGGTTGCTCTTGGTCTAGTATTGTGTGTTCTACTAATAGCATACGTGAATAACCAGAAAAAAAACAAAACCATTTTGGAACAGGCAGCTAAATTAGATAGCTCAAACATCAGGACTGAGGCAATAATACAAAATCTTCCGGGTATGGTGTTTCAGCATCTCTACAATCCACCAAAGTTTACTTGTTTGTTTGCCAGCATGGGCTGCAAAGAGCTCACAGGCTACGAAGCTAGTGAGATGCTAGGTGAAGATGGTGTAAAATTTTTTGATTTTATTCACCCTAATGATACCGACATTGTCGAAAAATTAAGTGCCGAGACTCTAGAAAATGATCTGCCATATGAAAATACATTTAGGATACTGACTCGGGATGGCTCGGAAAAATGGGTTTGGGAACGTAGCCGTGTGGTCGAAAAAAATCCTGATGGTACACCATATATCATAGAAGGATATCATACTGATGTGACCGAACGAATGAAGCTACAGCAGATAGAACTAGAGCAAAAAAAGATGCTCTCCAGAATAGAAGCGATCATCAGTAATCTGCCGGGTATGGCGTTTCAATGTCTAGGAACGTTTCCTGACTATCCCCTGACATATGTCAGCAAAGGAAGTTTTGAGCTATTGGGCTATAAACCAGAGGAACTGGTGGGGGGACGAAACAAGTACATGGACATGCTTCATCATGATGATTTAGCAGATTTCGAAAAGAAGGTATTTGAAACGCTGGAAGTAGGTCTCCCATTCGAAAACGTACATCGTCTCATCCTAAAAGATGGTACTATCAAATGGGTTTTAGAAAGCTGTGTGGCTACAGAGAAAAACCCAGACGGCTCACCTGCTGTGATAGACGGGTATGTGTTTGACATCACAAAACAAAGACAGTACGAAACAGCAGAGATGGCAAATCGTGCAAAGACCGAGTTTTTAGCCACAATGAGTCATGAGATTCGCACACCAATGAATAGCATCATGGGTTTTGCTGAGCTAGCTTCAGACACCGATAATCTCCCTCAAATCAGAGATTATTTAGGAAAAATCACAGACAGCACCTCATGGCTACTTCGCATCATAAACGACATTCTAGATATTTCAAAAATAGAAGCTGGCAAAATGGAACTCGACTATATTCCCTTTAACCTGCATGAGGTATTTACACGATGCCAGTCAGTAATTTTACCTCCTCTCAAAGAAAAAGGTCTTGATCTAAAGATTTATGCCGAGCCGATAATAGGTCGAAAACTTTTGGGTGATCCTATGAGACTGTATCAAGTGCTGATGAATCTGCTCTCAAATGCTGTAAAATTTACTCATAGCGGAAGTGTAAAATTTTTGGGAGTAGTAAAACAAGAGAGCGAAGGTGTAGCAACTATATTTTTTGAAGTGGCCGATACAGGCATAGGGCTGAGTGAACAACAAATAGAAAAGATTTTTGAGCCATTTATTCAGGCAGATTCTAGCACGACTCGAAACTACGGGGGCAGTGGGCTGGGGCTAGCTATCGTAAAAAATATAGTAGAGCTGATGGGTGGAACACTGTCGGTAGAAAGCACACTCGGAACAGGCAGCAAATTTTGTTTTGAAGTATCTTTTGATACTGTAGAATCCAGCGACACACATCTAGAACACACAGATATGACTATATATGAAAAACCATATTTCGAGGGGTTGGTACTAGTTTGCGATGACAATCCTATGAATCAAGAAGTCATCTGCGAGCATCTATCTCGCGTAGGACTCCGCACACAAGTAGCAAGTAATGGAAAGATAGGTGTAGATATGGTCCATGAGCGTATACTAAATGAACAAGAACCCTTTGATCTGATTTTTATGGACATGTTTATGCCGATCATGGATGGTATAGAGGCTGCGACCAAAATATTTGAGATCACTAGCGAAATCCCGATAATCGCAATGACTGCAAATATCATGACTAGTGAGATCGAAAAATACAAAAAACACGGCATGCCAGATTGTCTCGGAAAACCATTTACCTCGCAGGAGCTATGGCACGTATTATTAAGTTATCTGACACCTGTTTGTAATGACCTTGTCGGCGAAAATGAAAATAATGATGAACTGCAAAGAAAACTGAAAATTAATTTTTTCAAGAATAATCAAACATTGCACATTCAAATAAAAGATGCTATTGATGCTAGAGATTTTAAACTAGCACATAGACTCGCACACAGCCTGAAAGGGAACGCGGGACTCATAGGAAAAACAAAGCTGAAAAATATCGCAGAAGAGATAGAAGAATGGCTAAAAAACCTGACAGAATCCTCTCTTGAAGACAAAATTGATATTCTCAAAATGGAATTGTTATTAGTATTAGAAGAGTTAAAGCCGCTATATGATGAATCAAAGGCACACACACATCCCCCAGTTCAAGACACCACAAAAGTACTAGATCTGTTTGAAAAGCTAGAACCTCTACTAGAAAAAATCAACCCTGAAGCTGCCTTTATGCTGGAGGAAATCATATCTATTCCCGGCACCGAAATCCTAGTGCAGCAGATAGAAAACTTTGACTTTGAATCTGCTACGAAAACGCTTTCTGAACTGAAAGCAAAATGGAGTAAAGAACTATGAGTGAAACCAAAAAATATAGTTTACTAATAGTAGATGATGAAAATCTAAATATTTTCTCGCTCACTCATATACTCAGCTCTGAGTATATTATCTATGCCGCAAAATGTGGGCAAACTGCGATAAAAGCAGCTGAAAAATATATACCTGATGTGATATTACTCGATATCATTATGCCAGAAATGGATGGCTATTCTGTAATAGCAGAACTCAAAAAATCTGAAAAGACAAAAAACATTCCTGTGATTTTTATTACAGGGCTCAACAGTGCTGATGACGAAAAAAAAGGTTTTACTTTTGGAATCGCAGATTATATCACGAAACCTTTTTCACCAGAAATAGTAAAATTGAGAGTTCGAAATCAAATAAAGCTAATAGAACAGTTTCGTACCAACGAGTATGATATAATGAAATATAAACTAGCAAATGATGCTTTAAAAATAGCATTGTGGGATATGGATGTCTTAGAGGCGTATCCTATAGGTCCCGAAAGTAAAATCCACTGGTCACAAGAGTTTCGTGGCATGCTCGGATTTACCGATGAAAAAGATTTTCCAAACATTTTAGACAGCTGGAGCAGTCGCTTGCATCCTTTAGACAAGGAAAAAACTATCAATGCTTTGCTTGCACACTTAAATGACCATTCAGGACAAACTCAATATGACATAAAATATCGTCTAATGCAGAAAAACGGAGATTATCGATATTTTCATGCCCTAGGAACTACACAGAGAGATAACAATGGAAACCCACTCAGAGTAGCTAGCGCAGTGATGGATGTCACAGAAAAACAGATGATGGAGGAAACTCTGAGGCGTCGTGAAATCATGCTGAGTACTATAAATCGCACAGCTAGCACCATGCTCACAGCGGAAGATGAAGAGACATTTATTTCATCACTAAAAGAAAGTATGGAGATTATAGGGCATGGTATAAATGCTGATTGTGTTGAAGTTTGGCAAAACGAAATGAGAAACCAAGAACTACATGCAGTTTTAAAGTATTACTGGTTTAGCAGAACAGGTCAAAAATTAAAGCAAAATTCACCTGTTTTTAGTTTTGCCTACAAAGTAGCTCCTGCTCAATGGGAAAGTAAGCTATCTAGGGGAGAGTATATACAAGGTCCAGTCTCTGAGCTTCCCAAAGAAGACCAAGATTTTTTGAGTATTTTCAAAATTAAATCTGTACTAGTGATTCCCATATTTATCAAAAATACATTTTGGGGCTTTTGTTGCATTGATGATTGCCGAAACTCTCGGAATTTTTCAAAAGATGAAGTGAATATCTTGCGTTCTGCATGCTATATGATAGCAAACGCTATAAACAGACGTGCATTAGTCAAAGAAATCCATGAAGCAGGAGAAGATAAAAAACAAATGTCCTCTCGGATCGAAGCTATTATCGGTAACCTACCCGGCATGGCTTATTCATGCCTATATAATTATCCTTTATACACCATGCTATTTGTTAGCCAAGGTAGCAAAGAGCTGATAGGTTATACACCAGAAGATTTAGTTGGCAAAAAAAATATGTACCAAGCGATGGTACACCCGAGTGATATAGATGGTATAGTTAAAAAGCGTGCCGAAACCTTAGAACAAGGCTTGATATATGAGCACACAAATAGGCTGAGGTTAGAAGACTCTACAATAAAATGGGTTTGGGAAAGATGTAGAGTAACAGAATGGAGTCAGGATGGCACTCCATACCTGATAGAAGGCTATGTCTTTGATATCACACATCAAAGACAGTTAGAAGCTGTCGAAATGGCAAACCGTGCAAAATCAGATTTTCTGGCTAAAATGAGCCATGAAATTCGAACTCCTATGAGTATCATCATCGGGATGTCTGATATCCTATTAAACTCAAACCTTGATACAAAGGACAAAAACTATATCAGAGACATAAACGCGACCGCAAAGTCACTCTTGGCAATAATAAATGATATTTTAGATATGTCAAAAATAGAATCTGGTAAAATGAATCTCAACCTTATTCATTACAGTTTTTATACACTTATAGATGAAGTAACATCAATGTTTTTATTTTTGGCAAAGGAAAAAGGACTTGATTTTAGATTTGGAAATATGGACAACATACCTGACGTGTTATACGGAGATGATGTTCGACTAAGGCAGATCCTGACAAATCTATTGAGCAACGCCGTAAAATATACGGAAAAAGGAGTCATTGAACTCACGATAAAATTGCTAGAAAAAGAGAAATCAATTCATTTTGACGTTAAAGACACTGGTATAGGTATTTCAAAAAACGCTGTCGCAAGTTTGTTCCAAGCCTTTGAACAAGTGATCTCGGAAAAAAACAGAAATATTACGGGGACAGGGCTCGGATTGATCATCAGTAAGACATTTATAGAAATGATGGGTGGTAATATAGAGGTAAGTAGTGAATTAAACAAAGGCAGTACTTTTTCTTTTAGTATTCCTCTCGTATTAGGGGACTCTTCGCAGATCAAAAACAAAATTAACAATGACAATAAAAACTTTATTAGTATACCAAAAGCAAATATTTTGATAGTAGATGACAATGACTTTAATTTGAAAGTCGCACTAGGATTGTTTAACCTGTTAGACATAAATGCAAAAACAGCTCTATCTGGTAGAGAAGCAATCGCTCAGATTTTGAAAAATGATTATGACATAGTGTTTATGGATCATATGATGCCAGAGCTCGATGGAATCGAAACAACAGCTGAAATAAGAAAACTCGGTGGTAAATACAAAAAGATACCTATCATAGCACTGACTGCTAACGCTATTGAAGGCGCAAAAGAAATGTTTATGGCAAATGACTTTAACGGATATTTATCAAAACCTATAGACATGAATGAACTTTCAAATATACTGATAGATTTTTTACCACCAGAATATATAAACAAAAAGCTCGTGGTTGATAATGGCGGTACTAGCGAAGTGGAAGATGAGTTTTGGAATAAACTAAAAAAGGTTTCAGAAATTGATGTTGAAACAGGAATGTTTCATTTCGATGGGAATAAAGATTTGTATCGAGATTGTTTTAAAATGTTTTTCGGAGAATTAAACACGTTGATCGAAAAGATCATCGATCAGATAAATAGTAAAAATATAAAATTACTTGCTATTTCTGCCCATACTTTAAAATCTTCCTTAAAAAGTATAGGAGCAAGCGACCTCTCAAGCATAGCTGCAGATTTAGAGATAGCTGCAAAAAATGAGACTTTTGAATATTGTGCAAAACTGTTTCCTGATTTTCTGGACAAGCTTTCTACTTTTCATCATAATTTATCTGGAATATTCCCCTCGATCAAAATCGTTTCCATAAAAGAAAAAGGTGATCATCTGATGTTAAAGGATTATATCGACAAATGCATTGATGCAGTGGAGAGCTACGATGCAGATCATTGTCTAGAAATGCTAAATCAGTTGATAATATATGACTTTGACAAAACAAATAACGAACTATTGGAAAAAGCAATTGATGAATTAAACAGATTTAGCTATGACGCGGCCTGCGAAGTATTGATGCAGATAAAAAATAACATTAAATAATCAGGTAAGAGCTTAAACAAAACCAAATGCCGTAGCGGAGCTCTGAGGGGCTACGACAAATCAGTAATTTCGCCCCAGATTGATAAATGGCACCATCCCGTAGCGTGAGACTTTACCCGTAACCAATTTATCCCGCATGCTTGCTATTCACAAAGCCTTCTTGTAAATAACAGCACGAAAATGAATATACCTTACACACGTAGAAGTCGTGTAGCGTTTAAGTCGGAGAGCGACATCAACGACAAAGTGTCGTACCCCCCTTGTGCTTTTCCCGCTTCTATCCTGCTTATTTTAGAGATCGGTACAGGAGCCGTACAGGGAAGGTATCAGAAAACTAGATTGGGGGCGGGTTTTTCGGTTGGAAATTGGTTATTTTTCGACTTTTCGGAGGGGACACCTCTGGTTTGCTCGACTTGTGACACAACGGACGGGATTATTAATGTGTGATAAACAACCTGTCATTAGTAAGTGTTTTTTTTCCAGTAAACTCCAGTATAATCTTGTTTGGTACGCAGACAATAGGTTGTCTATTTGACCATCCATGTGTTACACAATGCTGGTTTTGGCAAGTCGAGTATGATATTCTCGCCATGTTTTCTTTAATTTCTATGACGGCAAGACTATCTATCAGGATCGTATTTTTTTGATTTAAAGAAAAAGTTTCGAATACTTCATTATTTATACTGATAGTACAGTCGGCCATTTCCTTTTTAGGAAAAAAAATGAAAGCAAAGCTCAAAAGAGCGGAACAGAGTATTAAACATACAACTATAATGTCTGTTTTTGTCAAAAGTTTTATTGATTTAAAGAGGATAAAATTTTTCACGACATTTGTCAATACTTAGTTTTCTTTATCAGAGTAAAAGTCATTTATTTTTTCGCAAATATATATGATTTGTTCTCTAGTCAGTTCTGGATACATTGGCAAGCTCAATATTTTTGATTGGTATTCGTATGTGACGGGGAAATCTTCTTTTGTATGGTGAAGGTATTTATAAGCCTCTAGAAAAGGTAATCCTATAGGATAATGTATTCCTGTGCTAATGCCTAGATTGAAAAGATATTTTTTCAGAGAATCCCTCTCAGCGACTCTAATGACATATAAATGAAAAACAGACCTGTTCAGTTTCGTATCTATATTTTTGGGGAAACATACTTGTTGCCCCGAGTTTTCTAAAAGTTCAGTGTATGTCATAGCATTTTCAATTCTTTTTTGGTTCCATTTTTGCAGATATTTTAGCTTTGTGTACAGGATAGCAGCCTGAATATTATCCAATCTAGAGTTTCTGCCTTCAAACAGATGGTCATATTTATCTATTCTACCATGATTGGCTAGCATTTGAATTTTTTGAGCGAGAAGAGAATTGTTTGTAACTACCGCTCCAGCATCTCCAAAAGCACCTAGATTTTTTCCCGGATAAAAACTAAATACAGCCAAGTCACCCAGAGAGCCTACTTTTTGGCCATTGTATTCAGCACCATGAGCCTGAGCGGCATCCTCGATAACGTATAAACTATACTCATGGGCAATCCTATTGATTTCTTTCATGTCTGCTACTCTGCCGTATAAATGAACAGGCATTATACATTTGGTGTTCGGAGTAATCTTTTCTTTTATTTTTTTTGTGTCAATACAATAGTTTTCACTGTCACAATCTACAAAAACTACTTTTGCACCTACATTTGTCACAGCTTCAGCTGTAGCGATAAAACTGTTTGCTGGGACAATGACTTCATCATCTTTTTTTATACCTATAGCTAGTAAGGCTAGCTCTAATCCGTCTGTTCCATTACCTACACCAATGCAATGTTTCACGCCGATAAATTCAGCAAAGCTTTCACAAAAAAGACGGTTATATTTTCCATTGATATAATCTGTGTCGATGATGACGTTGTTCAAGACTTTAGTTATTTCGTCTTTGATTTCATGCTGCTGAGCTTTTAAATCTATAAATGGTATTATCATATCAGTCTCTCAATCTAGTAGCAGGGTTACCAGCATACACACCGGGCTCTGTAATATCCTTTGTTACTACTGCTCCTGCACCGATTACTACATTGTCGCATATTTTGACAGGTAAAATGGTCGAATTTGAACCAATATAAACTTTATTTCCAATATTTGTCTCCAACCAAAGAGATTTATCACCTTGCGCAGGACTGCCTTTTGAAAATTTATCGTTTACAAACATTACCCCATGTCCGATGAAACAGTCTTCACCAATAGTGACATAACTACATATAAAACTATGCGATTGCACCTTTGACCTTTTGCCTATTACAACCTCTGATTGAATCTCTACAAAGGGTCCAATGAAGCAATCATCACAAATTTTACACGAATAAAGATTTATGGGCTTGACAATTTTTACCCTTTTTCCAAATTGGACATTTGAAATATCTGATTCATATATTGAAATATGCATTGTTACCTCTTTAATATTACTATCAAAATATGATCCTAAATTATTAAAGGGTATAATATGTCAATGTTTATTTAAAGATCAAGGGGTTTTTATGGATAAATTGAGATTTGGTTTGGTTGGTTGTGGTAGAATAGCAGAAAAGCATGCTGATATACTTAAAAACCATCTGCCAAATGCCGAGCTCGTAGCAGTTTGTGATACTATAAAAGATAAATCTTTAAAAATAGGGCAAAAGTACGGGGTAAAACACTATTCATCGTATGACGAAATGCTTTCTGCTGAGAAAATTGATGTAGTCAATATTCTGACAGAAAGTGGTAATCATGCAAAAAATACAATAGATATAGTAAAAAAATACAAAACTCATATTGTAGTAGAAAAACCTATGGCCTTGACACTCGCAGATGCAGATAACATGATAGATATTTGTGATAAATATGACAAAAAATTGTTTGTTGTAAAACAAAATAGGTACAATTTGCCAGTGACAAAGATGCGTGAAGCATTTGAGAAAGGTAGATTTGGTAGATTAATTATGGGTTCTGTGCGAGTACGTTGGTGTAGAACTCAACAGTACTACGATCAAGATCCATGGCGAGGAACATGGGCTCTGGATGGGGGAGTTTTTACAAACCAAGCTTCACATCATATAGATCTATTAGTGTGGATGCTAGGAGACCCTGTTTTAGTGTATGCAAAAAGCAGGAATTACCTAGCAAATATTGAGGCAGAGGATACCGGTGTAGCTATTATCACATTTCAAAATGGTGCGATAGGCGTAGTCGAAGCTACTACAGCCACTAGGCCAAAAGATTTGGAGGGATCCATTTCTATTTTAGGTGAACATGGCAGTGTGGTGATAGGAGGCTTTGCCGTAAATGAAATGCAGACATGGAGCTTTTCAGAATCTTTGCCAGAAGATGTGTACATTACAAAACAGTTTAGAGAAAATCCACCAGATGTATATGGATTTGGACACATAAAGTATCTAGAACATGTTTGTGATGTTATTATTAACAATAAAAAAGCGTTAGTTGATGGAATAGTAGGGCGTAAATCTCTCGAATTAATTAATGCTATATACGAATCAGTAGAATCAAATAAAGAAGTATCTATCCGTTTTCAACCCAAACATTGTAGACTAGGATCTAGTTCTCTTGTAAAGGGTGTGAAATAGGAGAGAAATAAATAATATAAAGGAGTGCCTATGAAAGGGAAAGTTAAATGGTTCAATGCAAATAAAGGTTTTGGATTTATTATCACTGAAGATAATAGAGAATGCTTTGCTCATTGGAGTGCTATTGTTTCTAAGTCTTCAAAAGAGCTTAAAACACTTGATGAGAATGATTTAGTTCAATTTGATTTGTCAGAATCAGATAAAGGGTTACAAGCAATCAACATTGTGAAAATCCAAAACTAATATGCTTTTAAAAACAAAGTATGTCCCTGTGTGTCAAAATGACATGAGGGATAATGGCTGGGATAGTGTCGATATAGTGCTTATTTCTGGTGATGCTTATATCGACCATCCAGCTTTTGGAGTTTCGCTGCTTGCGAGATTTTTAATCGAAAAAGACTTTCGAGTGGGTATAATTGCACAGCCTCAAAAAGATGAAGATTTTCTAGCTCTTGGTAGACCAAAACTATTTTTTGGGATTAGTTCTGGAAATGTAGATTCTATGGTGAGTCACTATACTGCTCAAAGGAAAATAAGGTCAAATGATGATTATTCACCAAATAGTAAACCTGGAATGAGACCTGATAGAGCTGTTTTAATATACACTCAGAAAGTCAAACAACTGTACAAAGACGTTATTGTTGTCATAGGTGGGGTAGAGGCTTCTATGAGGCGGATACCTCACTATGACTTTATGTCTGATAAAATTAAGAATTCTATTTTGATTGATTCGAAAGCTAGCATCCTAGTCTATGGTAATGGAGAAAGCCAGCTCCTAGAAATTGCGTATAGAATTCAAAATAAAAAAAATATAGATGGCATACTAGGTACATGTTCATACTCGAGCGTTGTCCCAGATACAGCCGTCCAAACTGATTTTCCAAAAAACAATGATGACTTTTTTCATATGACAAAGCATTTCTATGAAAATCATCTAACAAAAACATGGTATTATTTATATAACAATAGATATTTGATACATTATCCACCTGCAAAAGCCTTGTCTACTGAAGATTTGGACTCTATATATAACCTGCCTTTTAGTCGAGAGTCGCATATACAGTATAAAGGGAAGTTTATTAAAGCTTTTGAACAGATAAAATATTCTATATTATCACATAGAGGGTGTTATGGTGGCTGTAGTTTTTGTAGTATAGCTGTACATCAAGGTAAGGTTATACAGTCTCGCTCAAAAGAGTCTATCATGAAAGAAATAGGAAGTTTATCTAAAAAATCCTATTTTAAAGGAACAATATCAGATATAGCTGGTGCGAGTGCAAATATGTATGGGACCTATTGTAAAGCAAAGATCTCTCAAACTTGTCAAAAGCGTAGCTGTTTATATCCAGAAGTATGTAAAGATTTATCATTCAATGAAAAATATTATTTGTCTGTTTTGCAGGGTGCATATGCTGCGAGCAAAGTAAAGAATGTTTTTATTTCATCTGGAGTTAGAATTGACCTCGCGTTATTACAGCCTGATTTTGTGAGAGAATTAGCCTGTTTTTATACGTCTGGGAGTTTAAAGGTTGCCCCAGAGCATATTAATGAAGAAGTGTTAAAAATGATGCACAAACCGCCTATAATGAAATATTTAAATTTTGCGGGCATTTACCTTGACATATGTAAAAAGATTGAGAAAAAACAGTTTATTATTCCATATTTAATAGTAGGTTTTCCCGGCTGCACATTAGAAAACGCACTAGAGCTGGCTATCTTTTTGAAAAAAAACAACCTTTGTGTAGAACAAATCCAAGAGTTTACACCCACACCGATGACGATAGCAACAATGATGTATTTTACAGGAAAGGATTATGACACGGGTAAAGATATTTATGTGCCAAAAGGAAGGGAAATAAAGCTTCAAAAAGCACTTGCACAATGGTACATGAAAGCAAACAAAAAACTCGTCATAGAAGCCTTGAAAAAATTGAATAGACTCGAATTAATATCTTTTTTTCAATGATTTACCTCAGCTTTTTTCACCAGATTAAAGACCGCTAAATATCATTTCGAATTATTATGAAAAATATTCAAAAAAGGCTTGACGAAAAAAGGACTTTTAAAACAATGGGGTCGAAGAAACCTTAAAAAAAACATGATTGCTCAAGGCTTTTTTGAGAGATTCGATTGTAGCGAAATCAGGAAAGTATTAATGTTTAATAGCCCTTATTATCACTGCATTTTTTTCTTTCCACTCTTCTTTCGCATTTTTGAATCCAGCTTTTTGTAACATCATTATTTGATTATCTATTGTGTATGGTATATCGTAATGGTAAAATTCTCCACCTTTTATTCCTTGTTCACTCCTTAATCTCCTGTTTTCATAGAAATGGAAATCTTCTTCTTTTTGGGTAAATACCATATAATCACATTCGAAATATTGCCCATTTGGGATTAATGCGTTTAATAATTTTTTATAGAGTTTAACCTTTTCTTCATATTCAAAATGATGTAAGGTTTGATATGAAATTACAGTATCATAAGCATTCGTTCCAAAATCATATTCCAGATAATTTGCTTTTATTAAATTAATGTTTTTCTCTGAAAATTTCTCCCGTAATTTATCAAGCATTTTTTGTGATATATCAATTCCGGTGACATTGATGTATGGGAACCTTTTATAAATTTCCACAAGTTCCAGTCCAGTTCCACATCCTAGATCCAATATTACTTTAGAATTTTCTGGTATCAATTCAGCAAATTTTATGTATCCATTCCTTATGTGTGATTCTGACATCATATGATCTTCATAAGAGTCTATTCTGTTTTCAAAAAATTCATCCATTTTTTCAAGCATGTCATTCACTAAATCCTAATAAATCATTCAAACTAATTATCTTGTCTGCCATGCAACAACAGTAAAAAATATGAAAATCTCTATTTCATTAAAATCATCTTTTTTACTTCTGTAAAATCATTTGTTTGCATACGGTAAAAATAAATTCCACTTCCAAGTTCATTCCTATTTTCATCAGTTCCATCCCACAAAATTTCATGGTATCCTACCTTTAAAAAATCATTTAAAAGTATTTTTATTTTCTGTCCTCTTATGTTAAAAATGTCAATATTTACAACATCATCTTTAACAATGTTAAATCTGACAGTCGTTTCAGGATTAAATGGGTTTGGATAATTTGTTAATAACTCTGCTTTGATCGGTAAACCGTTTTCGTTATCATCTGACCCTGTACCTACTATTACTTCTATCGAAACAGGTTCTGACTCTCTAAGAAGATCATCTGTCCCGTCAAAGATATACACTGCGGTCACTTCATACACAAAGAATCCTATCACACACCCTCCATATTCATGATGTTGCTCTGAAAATGTTAACAACTCTGTGAAAAGTATAGGTGTCTCATCTCGATAAATGCGATATCCATGCAAGTTTGTTTGATCTGGTGGTAAAATAGGAGCTTCCCATGTGAGAATTACAACGTTTTCTTGAACTACATTTGCTTCTAAATCAGTGACAGGCAAAAGAGAGACATCTAGTTTTACCAGCACATTGTTTGATGGCTTCGATTCGCCAAGGTCATAAGTAGTCACTACAAAATAATTATATTCCTGTTCATAGTTAACGTCAGAATCGGTAAAAGACAGTTCTGAAGTAGCTGTAGAGATTGCGATACCATCCCGATATACTTTGTATCCTAAAAAGTTTGGTTGATCCTCTACAGCACTATGCTCTTGCCATGACAACACAACCGTTTTCCCTTCTTTGCTAGCTGAAAGATTTTTTGGTGGAACAAAATTATAATCATGGTGTACATTGACATAAAAAGATATAGTTTCTCCAGCATACCCTATTTCTGAGATATCTAGACCTCCATACAGTTCATTTTCGAGGAATGGCATAGGGTTGGTAAATTCATTTATTTCAGTCCTGCCTGATTGAGCTGAGAAATGAGCTGCTTGGATTGTTCCATTTTCATAAAGTGAGCCGTTTGGCCTATATATATACATTTCATCAGGAGGTCCATCAGCATTTCCACTCAAAGAATCATTTATCCTATATACAATCAACCCTGTTCCCCAAAGATTCGCATCAATAAAACTGGCACCAGTGCTTCTATATTCTACCACATAAAATTGATTTGAGACAGGCGTAGTGTTTATGCGAAAAAAGTTGTTATCTCTGTGCGTGGATAAAGGGAACAACGTTTTTATTCCATTTGTGTTAATGGTAGGTATCTCGTTTATCCATCCTGTGTATTTATATTTTGCATATGCAGAAATTGACTGAGGAGGATTATTATCACTAGCCATCAGGCACCACCTCCCAATGGGGTCGATAGTTCCATTGTGATATCTGTAAAAATCTGGCAAACCTAAAGTATGGGCAAATTCATGAGCCAATACACCTACACCTCTGTGATAGGTAAAGTTTTCAATATTAAAATTGTAATCCCATACTTGTTTACCATGTATCGTGACGTAGTAGTTAAATAGTGCCCATCTATGCGGCCACAGTAAATCTGCCCAATCGTCAGAATCACCTTTGATCATAAAATTGACATTATCTACATAACCGTCGTTATTTGCATCAAGTATCATATCCTGTGGTATCTGACCTTGAACAGCCATGACGGCATCTCTTAAAAGCCCCTGTTCTCTTTCAACCCTATCCAAGCTATTGTTTCCACCCTGATACCCATCAGGATTTGTAATAGGATGATATGGTTGGAAGTGGGAGCGCGAAAAGGGTGATTGATAAGATACTATGTGTGACCCATTTGGCAAGGGAAAAAATGGAGAATACACCTCCAATAATTGATATGAGGCATCCCAAAAGTACTGAAACATTGAATTTACATTTTCACCCCAACCATTAAACATTTCTTCAAAAACAAGAGCCCCATCACCAAATTCTTCATCATCAAAAAATCTAATAAATATTACAATACTGTTTACAATTCCTACAGAAGGAGAGCGAACCGTGCTTCTTTCGATTTCATGCATAAACCAGTTTCTTTTTTCTAAATATAGATCCTTTGAAATGTTTTCAAATGGAGTCAAACCTATTTCTGATGGAGTATATGAGTCAATAGGAAAACCCGTCGAAACCATTTCACCTGATAAATGATTAGCTGAGATTTTGCTTTGTGCTATCTCATGTTTATCATTTACTGCCCAACACCAAACCCCAGTCTCAGCATCTTGGATCACACTGTATCCATCAATGTCATGTAACCAATTATGAAACTCGTCACCAGTGCGATAAAGCTCTATTTTTACTCCACTAGGTTGCGTGACTCTAGTAGGAATGTTTTCTACCCACGCAGCTATCAGGCTCTGGGACATAAAACAAAAAACTGTCGCAAATACAATACCTTTTAAAATACTCCAGTATTTACTTTGTTTGAATGGCATAAAATACCTCCGTTATTTTTATTTTTTTTAATTTGAATATATTTCTCATAATCATTTTCGTCCTACAATAGAATGATTTGTTCCCCAATTTATCCCATCTCTATGCGGTAAAATGTTGCCTCCATCTCCATAGGTTGCTGTGTCAATATTAAGAGAATATAGTGCCGCACTATAGTTGCCACTATTATTTGCGAAACTAGATGGTATACCCGTAGTGGAACTCCCGTAAATAGCTCCATCTGATATGGTAAAGGTGCTGTATTCTCCGTTGTAAACACCGCCCCCATCATACACTGATGTATTCCCATAGATTGTTCCCCCTGTCATCGTAAATGTACTATTTGGCCCATTATATACACCACCACCCCTACTAGCCGAATTTCTGATGATAGAACCGGATGCAAAGGTAAAATTACCTTTGTCAAGATTGTTTATCCCGCCCCCATCATATGTAGCTGTGTTTTGTGAAATTGTGCCTCCTGACATTGTTAATATACTATTTTGATCGAGACTGATACCTCCGCCACTATACATGGCAACATTTTCAGAGATAGAACCTGATGACATCAAAAAATGGCTGTGTTTGGTGAGATTCACTCCACCTCCTACCTTGCTTTCATTTCTTGAAACAATCCCTCCAGACATGTTTAGAATACCAAAATCAACTACTACACCACCGCATTTGTTGTCTGATACACTTGCGTTGTCTTGCATAAAAAAGGAACCAGAATCATGGATAAAAACACCGATCCCTCCGTTGTTTCTGACAGAAGAATTTTCTTTCATGGTAAACACTGCTTTGATACCACTAACATCCACAATAGCATTATAACAATCATTTGAAACAAAACCCGCTAATGTAACGTTCCTGAGAACAAGATGTTGATATGCTCCTATTTTGATTAGATTACCGGTGGATTCTAGCGAAATGGAGTATTCCCCGTTTAATGTTACTAGTATGCCTGTGAAATCACTAAATGTGTTTGTTTCTGTACCTGCTAATGAAAAATTGTCAATTATATTGATTACAAATGACCTGTTTTTTATTTTTAAACTACCCTCTACCATGCTGTGCAATTTTGTGTTTATGCTATTGATAGCGATGTCCCATTGCTCAGCATTCGCTACAAAAAAAATGTGCTCTTTAGGAACCCTATTACCACACCCACACAATAGCAAAGCGAGCATCAGTATAAAAACATATGTATGCTTGTTACAACAGCGAAGAGAGCCATTTAGGTGGTTAGTTGACTTGTTGTATTTGTTTAGAAAAACATTTTTGCAACCTGTGGTTTTTATAGTTCCCTCCTTTTTATATCATCAATAGGTTTCTCTGCTATTATAGAGTACCAATCTATCTTGTTGAGATCTTTCTGGTTCATATCACCTAATTTACAAACAACGATATCCTTGTAATTTAGCTCAGCAAGATAGTCCAATATAATGTTTATGGAAAACGGATAATAAAATTCATAAAACTGTCGTTTTGACACTATTTTATTTTCAATTTCTTCAAATATTAGATAGTTAAAGAGTATAGAACCATCACTATTATAGTCCCATATCTGAACATAATTTACTCTTCCTCTATCTCTAATTAAAGGATTAAAAAGGTAAAACCTCTGTTTCCGCAGCAGAATGTTTTCCCAGTTTTTTGAGTCGAGATAGAGCATGCCACCCGGTCTCAGCACAGAATCCATAGATTGTATAACGGTAGTAATATCTTCATTTTTAACATGCCCTATAGAGTTTCCCGTACAAAGCACACAGTCAAATTCTCCGCGTATCTTGTCTCGTAGATTTCTAAAATCACACACATGAAATGTACCTAAAAGCTTGTTTTGTGCAAAATTGTAGGTAGCTTTTTTTATCATATTTTGGTTTATGTCAGTTCCTGTGACATTGTATCCCATATTTGCTAAAGGAATTAGCATTTGCCCTGTTCCCACAGCACAATCAAGTATATCTTTGTATTTTTTCTTTCCAAATATTTCTTTGTAAAACTGAATACAATCGTTAAAAAACTGATCAGTGTAAAACAAATCACATGCCTCTGGAAAATCGTAAAATCTCATGTTAGAATCCCTCATTATATTATAAATTATACAATTTATTCTCTTTTTTGTTTAAAAACAAAAGTATAAAATCACACACCTACCAAAATAAATTACAATACTTTTTTGTCAAATACTATTTTTGTAAAAGATAATAAACTTGAGACCAAATTACTGCCATGTCTATAATTAAGGGGCACAAAAGAGTCTGGACAATCATTTATTCAGTGTAACGTGTTGATACATAGGCGGATTTAGCAAAGGAGGATAGCTCGAGAAATGGCATATAAGAGAATGTTTCCAGGACGAGAGACGAGACTGCCGTTTCCCGCTTCTATCCAGCTTATTTTAGGGATCGGTACAGGAGCCGTACAGGGAAGGTATCAGAAAACTAGATTGGGTGCGGTTTTCTTGATTGGGCGATAATACGATAGCGGAACGAAAAATTGTGTTCCCTACAGAAATAGGAATGAAAAATTGCGTTCCCTACAGAAAATGGAATGGGTACGATAACTATTTAATTGCTTGCAAACAATACGAAAGTAAATGTTAAACTCAAAATTAGCATTATTTTTTTCATTGTTCAACCCTCTTGTCTCGATAACTTACACGCGATACAGCAATATTTTCTGTCAAAATCTGAAAGACTTTTTCTATTGTTTCGTTATCTGCGATAGTTATCAAAAAACGACAGTAGTAAATAATTGTAATTATAGTGTGATGATAAAATAAAACTTGCCAAAAACAGCACAAAAAATTTTGTGGAAAAAAATTATTTATAGAGAGGTAACAATGAGAAACAAAATTAGTATACTTACTTTTTGTTTAATTTTAGCATTTTCCAATGTCATATGGTTATTTGCTGAAGAGCATGACGATTATTATGCAGGGTTGCTAACAGTATGTTTTAGTTCAGAATTGATCGGAAACACTAGAGGTGAATTTTCTATTCAGATAGAGAATGGAATAGTTCGGACTCCTTTTGAATGGTTTAACGCATTGTCTGAAGAATTTCAGATAGTCAACTTGACTCGTAAATATCAGGTTAAAAATCAGGAATGGAACCTTAATGGTCAATACCCCATGAATGTATTTCGTTTAGAGACAAGTGAACATAGTAGAACGGGAGAATTAGTAAATGTACTAGCATCTCGCAGTGATGTCCTGTATGCTGAGAAAGAAGCCATCAATAGGTTTTTTTATATGCCAAATGACCCTGAAATAGATGCACAATGGCATCTACCAAAAATTCAAGCTTTTGATGCGTGGGATTTTCAAACAGGGATACCTGAAATTATAGTAGGTATTGTCGACTCCGGAATAAAATGGAATCATGAAGATTTAGCATTTAACATGTGGAGAAATGAAGCAGAATTGCCAGGAATCACTATAAATTGGCAAACAGGAACTATTACAGGTGGCGATGGGATTGACAATGATGGCAATGGCTATGTAGACGATGTCATGGGCTGGAATTTTATACCAGGGCAACAAGAAAACAACCCTATCCAGCTCCTAAACAACACTATGTATGCTACCCATGGAACTCATGTGGCTGGAATAGCTGCCGGTGTAGGTGACAATGGCGTAGGGATCTCTGGTATAGCATACACAACAAAGATACTTGCAACAAAACATCAAGGGCAGATTCCTGAGCTATATAATGGTGTATATTATGTAGTCGACACAGGTGCACATGTGGTAAATTGTTCGTGGGGAGCATCTGGCAACGCAAATGATGCCGAATTAGCTGGTAATTATGCTAGGGATCATGGAACTTTGATGATAGCAGCAGCAGGGAATACATATGGTAGTGGTATTCAATATCCAGCTGGTGCACAGCATGTCGTAGCAGTATCTTCTACTACTATCAACGACACCAAATCAGGTTTTTCAACATATGGTACGTGGGTAAATATTTCTGCTCCTGGCTCTGATATACACTCGACATTATTCTCCGCTACTGGAAATGATACCTATGGTGAAGAAAGTGGAACATCAATGGCATCACCAGTGGTGACAGGGGTCGCAGCTCTATTACTGTCGAGAAATCCAAGTATGTCTGTAGACGAAGTGCGAGAAATACTTTTAGCAGGCGCTGATCCTATAGACCATTTAAACCCACAATATGTAGGACAATTAGGTGCTGGAAGAGTAAATGCCTTTAATTCTATGAGTATGGTGATAGTAAATGATTTCGATTTGGGAGCACAAAATATATCAGGATCCACAATAATATATCAGAATACTATGGCAACACACACGATATCAGTAAGAAATTTAGGAATGGAAATTGCCGATGGCTATACAGTCCGCCTTATGCAAATAGGAAGTGACATCCCTTTAAATACAGCTAATGGTGTACAGCTAAATACCAATCAGTCTCATAATTTTACAATTTCTTGGGTACCTGATGAAATAGTAATGTATCAAATATATGGAGAAATCGTTTGGGAGATTGACGAGAATCAAGAAAATAATCAAACAGAGTTATACAAAGTAAATGTTTTACCGTTTGGGATGAAAGATTATTCTGTGGGAAACCCTAATAGTACATTTACAAACAATGATTTTGTGAATTATAGTTTTCAAAAAAGTGTTTCACAAACAATATACCATGATTATGAGCTGAGTCCGGGGCTGGTATACAGAATTAGAACACGATTTACAGGTGAGCCACCTACTGTACCAACAGGAGTAAATGTAAAACTATATCTTGCAAAGACAGATAAAAACGTTTATGAAAACACACAAGATTGGATACCATTTGAGCAATTTACTCAGGTATATTCTGGTGATCTTGTCGTATCTACGATAGGTACTTACAATGTCGATATTTTACTGGATAATCCATATGAATACAGCGGTGGCAACCTTGTTGTCATGGCTATCAAAGATCATTCCGCATCACATGGTGCAGGCAATGTATTTTTATACACACCATACGCAGACCAGGTCAGGACTATTCACTGGAACTCTGACACAGACCCTATTACAACAGCACCTTTCCCTCCAGCAAAGGGCATCAGAGGCGGATTTACAAATGCAATGTTTTCGATACTACCTTTTGTATATGATCCACCTATCAATCTGACAGCTACTATAGTGGATGATGTAATAGTGCTTTCTTGG
>Ga0099364_10001957_pt1 | contig 33227 bp, 28 predicted proteins | sample TergutTh196P3_FD_73070 | JGI IMG/M metagenome (GOLD analysis project Ga0099364, IMG submission 73070) | Microcerotermes parvus P3 segment gut microbial communities from Pointe-Noire, Republic of the Congo - Th196 P3 | ecosystem: Host-associated > Arthropoda: Insects > Digestive system > Gut ... | reverse complement strand
AGGGAAGCGGCCATGAAACTGTCCGATACAATTTCCGGCAAACCCCCCCGGCCAAAGACATCCCGGCCAAAAAGGCGGCGCTGGGCCAGGGCCCCGGCCGCCTCTCGAAAAGTAAACTCTTTTTCGCCCAAGCGGGCCAAAAGAGGTTCCACAAGGCTGGTCTGTATTTCCTGTACTTCCTCATCTTCCTCCCGAGGCAAAAGAAGGCGGGATTTTAAGTAGATGAGAGTGGCGGCCATGAGCAGGAAATCGGCGGCCACCTCAATATTCAGGGCCTCCATCAGATCCAGATACTCCAGATACTGGGCCGTGATCGTGGCCACGGGAATTTCGTTCAAATCCACCTCGTTTTTTTGTATGAGGTGGAGGAGAAGGTCCAAGGGGCCTTCATAAATATGAAGTTTTATCGACAGCTCGCTCATGTGAAAATTATACGAATAATGTAATATTCCAAAAACCTAAACAAATGCCTGAAGAAGCCCTGATAGGCCAGTATGACGAAAATTATTAAAAAAATCAAATTATAGCGCCTGTCAGCCAGAAAATAGGACCAGTAGGGGGGCAAAAAGGTGGCCAAAACCTGAAAACCATCCAGGGGCGGCAGGGGCAGAAGATTGAAAAAGCCCAGGGCGATGTTGATCAATATAATAAGATAGAGCAGCTTAAGGATGGCGGCGCCCGTAGGCGATGAAGCCAAGAGGGGAAAAAAACCGGCGAGAAAGATGATTTTTAAAGCCAGGCCAAAGATTAGGGCCAAGGTCAGGTTAAGGAGCGGGCCGGCCAGGGCCACCAAGGCCAGGTCACGGCCGGGCCGGCGAAAATTTCGAGGGTCGATGGGCACTGGTTTAGCCCACCCGAAGAGCTGGGAAACAAAGAGAAAAATAGTGCCCAGGACATCAAGATGGGCCAAAGGGTTAAGGGTAAGGCGGCCTGCCTGCCTGGCCGTGTCGTCGCCCAGGCGATGGGCCGCCCAGGCGTGGGCGAACTCATGACCGGTGAGGGCCAATAGGACGGGAATGATCATAAGAGCCAGGTTGAAGAGGTTCAGGTTTTCCAGCATGGTTTCACGCCTCCGAGCGAAATTCTACTGGAACGGCCGATTTTTTTCAAGCGCCGGCACATGCGCACATTTATCGGATGAACCAAATTTTTCCTGTTGCATTTCCCGAAAAAATCCTTATAGTAATCATACTAATCACACCTAATTAATATGAATTTAAATTAAAATACGAAAGGAGTGTCCGCCATATGGACTCCGCCGTAAATACAGAAAAACTTCAAATCCGCGGAATGACTTGCGCCCACTGCCGGGACAAAATTGAACGGAAGCTCCGCGATACGGCGGGAGTTAAAAAAGCAGAGGTAAGCCACGGTTCCGGAACCGCCATGGTGACATATGATGCCGGCATTGTTTCATTGAGAAATATCACGGCCGCCATTGAAAAGCTGGGTTATCTGGTGCTGACGGCCAATGATGAGCGGAAGCCGGAGATAAGCCGCGTTATAGGTCTTCTGATAATTATCGCCGCGCTGTATGTGCTTTTGGAGCAATACGGCTTTTTGAATTTGCTTGCGCCAGGCCGGTTGGCTGACACGAAAATGGGATATGGGATGCTGTTTGTGATTGGCCTGGTCACGTCAGTTCACTGTATCGCCATGTGCGGCGGCCTCAATTTATCACAATGCATGCCGCGGGGAAATGAAATCAAAGGCGGCGGGCTGTCCGCGTTTCTGCCCGCTTTCCAGTACAATGCCGGACGGGTCGTTTCGTATACGGCGATCGGTTTCGCGGTCGGCGCGCTCGGTGCGGCGATTACTTTTTCCAGTTCCATAGAGGGCGTATTGAAACTGGTCGCGGGCGTGTTCATGGTTATCATGGGGATAAACCTACTTGGCGTTTCCCCGCAGCTGCGCCGGCTGAATCCAGGGATGCCCCAAATCTTTGCCCAAAAAATCAACAGGGAAAAAGTACAAGGCAAGAGCCCCTGGATTGTCGGTTTGCTGAACGGATTTATGCCCTGCGGCCCCTTGCAGGCCATGCAGATTTACGCCCTCTCCACCGGGAACCCGTTTACGGGGGCCTTATCCATGTTCCTGTTCAGTATGGGAAGCGTTCCGTTGATGTTTGGGCTTGGGGCGTTCAGCTCGTTAATGGGGAGGAAGTTTACAAGCCAGGTTATGACTGTGGGCGCGGTATTGATTGTGGTTCTCGGCCTCTCGATGCTCTCGCGAGGCTTAAGCTTGTCGGGCTTCGCGAATGCGCCTCATGGCTGGATGCCTGGTTCCCGCTATGACGCGCAAGTTATTCCCGGCATTGTGATGGAAAATGACGCTCAAATCGTCAACAGCACTCTTTCGCCTTGGAGTTACCCCGCGATTACGGTGCGGGCCGGAACGCCGGTCAAGTGGACTGTCGACGCGCCGGAGGGCAGCATCAACGGCTGCAACAACAGGATTTTTATCAGGGAATACGGCATTGAGCATACCTTCAGCACAGGAGAAAACATCATCGAGTTCATGCCGGAAAATGCGGGGACCTTCCGCTATGCCTGCTGGATGGGAATGATCCGCAGCAGCATCACCGTTATTGAAAAAACAGACGGAAAAAACTCGCAATAAGAGAGGAAACGGGGTGATTCTCATGGAAAATAAGGTTCTCAGCATCCGGGGAATGACCTGCGCGGCCTGCGCCCTGCGGATTGAGAAAACGGTGCGGAAGCTGGCCGGCATCGGCCAGGCAAGCGTCAACCTTGCCGCCGAAAAACTCTTCGTGGAATACGATGCCGCGGCTTTGAATCTCGACGGCATCAAGCGGGCGGTTTCAAAAATCGGCTTTGAAGTGGTCGAAAAATCCAAGGAAAACGCGGCGGATGCGGACAGGGCCCGGAAGGAAAAAGAAATTCAAACGTTATGGATAAAATTCACCATATCGGCCGTACTGTGCGTACCGCTTTTTTACATCGCGATGACGCCTATGATCACCTTCGTTACATTGCCGTTGCCGCGGGCCTTGAGCATGATGGATTATCCCCTTGTCTTCGCCCTGGTTCAGTTGGCCCTGACGGTTCCGATTGTCATTGCGGGGCATAAATTTTATACAGTTGGTTTCAAGGCAATGCTTCAGGGCGGCCCGAACATGGACTCGCTGATTGCCATCGGTTCGTCGTCGGCGGTTATTTTCAGCCTTTACAACACCGTCCTGATCGTGCGAGGTAATTTTTTTGCCGCGGAAAGGCTTTACTTTGAAACGGCCGGAGTAATCCTTACGCTGATCCTCCTTGGCAAGACCCTGGAAGCCATTACAAAAGGCAAGACAAGCGAAGCCCTGAAAAAACTATTGGGGCTTGCCCCTAAAACCGCCCTCATCATACAAGACGGCGCGGAAAAAGAAATTCCCATCGACGAGGTGGAAATCGGCGACATTATCGTGGTTAAGCCCGGGGCGAAAATCCCCGTGGACGGCACGGTGACAGAGGGGCATTCCGCCGTGGATGAATCCATGCTGACCGGCGAAAGCATGCCGGTGGATAAAAAGAGAAGCGATTCAGTATATGCCGCCACCATCAACACCACCGGCGCGTTTCGTTTCCGTGCGGACAAAGTAGGCGGCGATACGGCGCTGGCTCAAATTGTCAAGCTGGTGGAGGACGCCCAAGGCTCTAAAGCGCCGATAGGCAAAATCGTGGACAGGGTTTCCGGATATTTCGTGCCGGTGGCCTGCCTTATCGCGGTAATGGCGGGCCTCGCTTGGTATTTAAGCACGGGAGATATTGAACTGGCCTTAACGGTATTTATAGCCGTCTTGGTCATCGCCTGCCCCTGCGCGCTGGGCCTGGCCACCCCAACCGCCATCATGGTCGGCACAGGCAAGGGGGCGGAAAACGGCATTTTGATAAAAGGGGGGGAAACCCTTGAAATAGCGCATAAAATCAACACCATCGTGTTTGATAAAACCGGCACGATCACGGAGGGCAAACCCACCGTTACCGATGTGGTAACGCTCGGCGATATTTCGGAAGAATACCTGCTGCAAATCACGGCTTCCGCCGAAAAAGGCTCCGAACACCCGCTTGGCGAGGCCATAGTAAACGGCGCGGCGGAAAAGGCGCTTGAGATGCTGCCCGCGGAAAGTTTTAATTCCCTTACAGGGCGCGGCATTGAAGCGGTTATTAAAGGGACGGCGGTTTTAGCCGGCAATAAAAAGCTGATGGAGGAACGCGGCATTTCCTTGACGGAACTGAGCGCCGCGTCAGACCAATTAGCCGACCTGGGCAAGACTCCGATGTACGTGGCGCTGGACGGCAAACTGGCCGGCCTAATCGCCGTTGCCGACGTGGTGAAACCCGGCAGTAAGGCGGCCATAGAGGTTTTGCGCAAAATGGGCATACAGGTGGCCATGATTACCGGGGACAACCAAAAGACCGCCGCCGCCATAGCGAAAGAGGTCGGTATAGACAGGGTGCAGTCCGAGGTGCTTCCGCGGGATAAATCAGGCGAAGTGCGGAAACTGCAAGACGAAGGACGAAAGGTGGCGATGGTCGGCGATGGAATAAACGACGCGCCGGCGTTGATGCAGGCTGATATAGGCGTCGCCATCGGTTCCGGCACGGATGTCGCCGTTGAATCAGCCGACATTGTGCTGATGCGCTCCGACCTGATGGACGTGCCGACGGCTATACAACTCAGCAAAAAAACGCTCATCAACATCAAGCAGAATTTATTTTGGGCCTTTCTTTACAATTCGCTCCTGATTCCCGTGGCGGCCGGCGCGCTTTATATATTCGGCGGGCCGCTCCTCAACCCCATCCTGGCCGCCTGCGCAATGGGCCTCAGTTCGATATCGGTGCTGACAAACGCGCTAAGGTTAAAGAGGTTCAAGCCGTATACCGTGAAATAGGAGGGACATTTTATGAAAAAAAAGATAATATGCCTTATGTTGGCGGCTGTGTATGCCGTAATCGTTATAGCCTCCGCAATCATGCTCTCGGCGAACCCCAAATTTGACGTTGTGGCGAACCATGCCGCGGACTCATTTAAGAGCCTCGGAGAAGAAATTGGATTGAGCGGCCATGGCGGGCCTCTTTACGAGGTATTCTCCCCCGATGGAACGGAAATATTTTCTTACGGAGAAAGCGTGCGGCTTACCGTCGATATCGGGTGGTTTAAAGCCGCCGGGTTTGACCCGGAAAAATTCGGCGGCGAGGCCGCCGCGGATGATTCCCGCCTAACGATTATCTCAAATCAAGTTAAGGGTGTTGATATCGCCTATGTAAACGCCCGCGGCGCGTTCGATGTTTTTGAAACCGTGCTGCGAAGCAACCGTCACGCGCTGGAGTACCACATGGACCACGACCTCTTTGAATTGCATTTGGGCCGCGGAAACACCTTCCGTTGGGCGAAGGACTGGCGTACAAACACGCGCGGCATGACCTTCGTTCTGAACCCGCGGCCGTTTATTGAGGCAGGACTGGACCCGGAAAACTTGGCAGGCTGGTCATTTGCGAATGTCAACATCATGTACGGCCCTAAAAAAGGTCAAACCGTACCGCGGCTTTTGAAAAACTATTCTTATTGCGGCACAATAAAAAAGGAGGTATTCGACATGGAGAAAACCATCATCAAAGTGGAAGGGATGTCATGCGAGCACTGCGTCGGGGCTGTCACAAGGGCGGTGACCGCCTTGCCCGGCATCGGCGGCGTTGCCGTTGAACTGAAAACCGGGACGGTCACGGTGGAACACGACCCCGGCATAACGAATGCAATCAAGATCAAAGCCGAGATCGAAGATCAAGGTTATGACGTGGTCGAGTAACGGAATCGGGGATTATTTGATGCTCTACTCCGCGGTCACGCTCTTGGTCAGGTGGCGGGGCTGGTCCACATCGGCGCCCCTGGCCACGGCGGCGTGGTAGGCCAGGAGCTGGACCGGGAGGCTGTAAACCAGAGGGATGGTGAAGGGATCGGTCTCGGGCAGGAGTATATGGCCGGCCAGGCCGGAGACCCGGGCCAGGCCGGCGGCGTCGCCTATGAAAATGGTGCGACCGCCCAGGGCGTTGATCTCGGCCAGGTTGGAGGCAATTTTGGGAAAGAGGGAGTCGCTGGGGGCCAGCGCGATGATGGGCATAGTTTCATCCACCAGGGCCATGGGCCCGTGCTTGAACTCCCCGGCGGCGTAGCCTTCGGCGTGGATGTAGGAAGTTTCTTTCAGTTTAAGAGCCCCTTCCAGGGCAATGGGGAAGCTGGGGCCGCGCCCCAGAAAGATGGCGCTCTTGGCCGGGGCCACCAGATCACGGGCCAGGGCTTTGATGGATCCGGCATCGGCCAGGATCGCGGCCATGGCGGCGGGAGTTTCCCCCAAAACCCGCGTCAGGCGGGCCTCTTCCCGCTCCGTGATAAACCCCCTGTGGCTGGCCAGGGCCAGGGCCAGGGCGGAGAGAATGGTCAATTGGGCGGTAAAGACCTTGGTGGAGGCCACCCCGATTTCCGGCCCGGCCAAAGTGGGTAGGATGGCGTGCGATTCCCGGGCCATGGAGCTATCGGTTACGTTGACGATGCTCAAAAGGCTCAGTCCCGCCTCCCGGCAGAGCCGGAGGGCGGCCAGGGTGTCGGCGGTTTCCCCGGATTGGGAGATGAAAAGGGCCGTCCGCCCTGGAACAAGCACCGGCTCCCGGTAACGGAACTCCGAGGCCAGTTCCACTTCCACGGGCAGACGGGCCAGTTTTTCAAACAGATATTTTCCGGTCAGGGCGGCGTAATAGGAAGTGCCGCAGGCCGCCATCAAGAGGCGGGAAGCCCGCTTGAGTTCCGGGAAGTTTGGCAAGGCCGGGCGCCCGGTGGCGGAATTGATCATGGTCCCCAAGGCATCGGCGACGACCCGGGGCTGTTCGTGGATTTCCTTGAGCATATAATGCCGGTAGCCGTCCGGGCCGCACATGTCCTCACCTATTTATTGTATTGCTTGGCTTCTTATAATAGCGGGGGGAAGACCTCTTCCAGGGCCAGGCCCGCGCTTATCAATCCAATTTCATCGAAAGACCGGCCGACGAGCTGCAGGCCCACGGGCAGCCCGCCGGCCAGACCGACCGGAAAGGCCAGGGCCGGCAGGCCCGCCAGATTCACCGGCAGAGACATGAAGTCCAAGTGGTAGGCGACGGCCGGATCTTTTTCAAACCTGCCGAAATCCCAGGCCCTATATGGAGAAACGGGTTTCAACAGAAAATCGCAATCGCAAAGGGCCGCGGCGTATTCGTCTCGAATCAGGCGGCGCGCCCGGGCGGCCTTTTGGTAATAGGCCTCGTAATGGCCGGCGGAGAGAACCAGGGCCCCCAGGATTACGCGGCGCCTGACCTCCGGCCCCAGGGAGCGGCGGGAAGAGAGGTATATATCCCCCAAGCCCTCCGCGCCGCCCTGCCTCAGGCCATAGCGCACCCCGTCGAAGCGGGCCAGGTTGGCGCCGGCCTCGGCCGAGGCCAGGACATGATAGGCGGCCACGGCGTATTTGAGACTGGGGAGGCTTACTTCCACCAGGACAGTCCCGGCGCCCTCCAGGGTGCGGAGAGCGGCCTGGACAACCGCCTCCGCCTCCGGGTCCTGGACGGCGGCCCATAGCTCCCGGGGCAGGGCCAGGCGGAGCCCGGCCAGGGGCCTGGCCCGGGCCGCGGCGTAATTTTCCACCGGCCGGAGGGAAGAGGTGGCATCGCGTTCATCCGGCCCGGCCACGGCCGAAAGCAGCCAGGCGCAGTCCCGCACCCTTCTGGCCAAGGGCCCGGCCTGGTCCAGGGAACCGGCGAAGGCCGCCAGGCCATAGCGGGACACCCGGCCGTAGGTGGGCTTGAGCCCCACGCAACCGCAGAGACTGGCCGGCTGGCGGATGGAACCCCCGGTATCGGTGCCGAAGGCGCCTGGGGCCTGGCAGGCGGCCACCGAGGCGGCCGCGCCGCCGCTGGAGCCCCCGGGCACCTTGGCCGGGTCCCAAGGGTTGGAGGTGGGGCCGAAGGCTGAAAATTCCGTGGTCGAGCCCATGCCGAACTCATCTAGGTTGGTCTTGGCCACGATGATCGCCCCGGCCTGCCGCAGCCGCTCCGCCACCCGGGCGTCATAGGGCGGGATATAGTTTTCCAGGTAGCGGGAAGCGGCGGTGGTGCGCAGCCCTTTAGTCAAGAAGACATCTTTGAGGGTCAAGGGCAGGCCCCAGAGGGGCCGGGCCGGGTCGGGGCCGGCCTTGTCCAAGGCCCGGGCCTGGTCCAGGGCCTGGTCGCCGGCCACGGTGAGGCAGGCCCGGATTGACGGCTCGGTGGCCTCGATCCGGGCCAGAGAGGCGCCCACCATTTCCGCGGCGCTTACTTTCCCGGCCTGAAGAAGGCCGGTCGCCTCGGTCAAGGTCAATTTGTAAAGTTCGGTCATGGGTTATATTATTTTGGGCACGGCGAAAAAACGTCCCGCCAAGGCCGGTGCCTGGCTCAAAAATTCCCCGGTCCCCGGCCCGGGCTCGTCAGGCCTAAGGCCGTGGACCTCGGTGGTCATGGGCGAGTAAAGGGGCTCAACCCCGCCTAGGTCGGCCTCGTTCAAGATATCTATGGCGCTTAAGAGGCCGGCCATATCCTCGTCCAGCCCAGCCAGGTTTTTTTCGAGGCGGGCAAAGGCCGCCGCCCTTTCCAGGGTTTCCAGGTCAATGGGCATATCACTACTCTTTAAGCAGGCGGGCCAGAATTTCCCCGGCCAGCTTGGGATTGGCCGCCCCCCCGCTTTGACGCATGAGGCGGCCCACAAAAAAAGAGAGCAGCTTTTCCTGGCCCTCGCGGTAGCGGCGGGCCTCCTCGGGATGAGCGGCGACGAGTTCCCGGGCCAGGGGTTCCAAGTCCCCGGCTTCGGAAATCTGGAGAAGTCCCCGGGCCCGGGCCAGGGCTTGGGGGTCGCCGCCCCGCTGGAACAGTTCCGGGAAAAGGCCGTAAGCCGCCCGGCGGCTCAGAGCGTCTTCGGCCATGAGGCGGGCCAGGGAGGCCAGGACCTCCGGGCCGCAGGCGCAGTCGAGGGGGTTTCCCTTCTGGACGGCCGGCAGGAGAAGCTCCAGCATGAGGGTCGCCAGGCGCTTGGGCTCGCCCAGAAAAGTCAGGGCCCTTTCAAAATATTCCAGCGCCCCCCGCCGGTCCAGAATTATGGCCGCCTGCTCCGCTGTCAGGCCCAAAGCCTCCAGTTCGGCGGCTTGGGGCAGGCGCGGCATTTCGGCTTTGATTCGGGCCAGAAGCTCGGGCCCCACCACCACGGGGGGCAGGTCCGTCTGGGGGAAGTAGCGGTAGTCGTGGGCTTCCTCCTTGCCGCGCAGGGCCCGGGTCTCCTCTCTGCCCGGGTCGAAAAGGCGGGTTTCCGGCTCGACCCTTTGCCCCCGCTCGCAAAGACCGCTCTGCCGGACTATCTCATACTCAATGGCTTGCCCCGCGTGGCGGAAGGAATTGAGATTCTTTATTTCAGAGCGCGGGCCCAAGGCCGCGGCCCCTTGGGGCCTTAGGGAAATGTTGACATCGCAGCGGAACTCGCCCTCTTCCATCCGCCCGGCCGTCACTTCCAGCCGGACCAGGAGGGCGTGGAGTTTTTTCAAAAAATCCACCGCCTCGCCCGAGGCGCGAAAATCGGGCTCGGTAACGATCTCAATCAAGGGGGTTCCGGCCCGGTTCAAATCCACCAGGGTCTGCCCCCGCTTCTCATCGTGGAGGCATTTGCCGGCATCATCCTCCAGGTGGATTCTGTTCAAACGGATAAAGCGGCCGGGCAATTCCAGCCCTCCCCCCCGGCAAAGGGGAGGATCCCATTGGGTGTTTTGAAAACCAGCGGGCAAATCCGGATAAAAATAGCTCTTGCGGGCGAAGATCGAGGTCTCGTTGATTTGAGCGCCCAAGCCCAGGCCGGCCCGAACCGCCAGCTCCACCGCCCGGGCGTTAAGGCGCGGCAGGGCGCCCGGCTGGGCGGTGCAGATTTCACATATCCGGGTATTGGGTTCCGCCCCGGTGTCGGTGGGGCAGGGGCAGAACAATTTGGAGGCCGTCTTCAACTGGACGTGAATTTCCAATCCTATGACCGGTTCCAGCATCAGGGGCTCGGCGCTCCCGGAGTGTTTAATACCGGGCAGCCTCCGGCCCGAAGATAGTCCTTCAGTTCCTTAAGGCCGTATTCCCGAAAATGCACGATGGAGGCCACCAGGGCGGCGGCCGCCCTGGTCCGGGTCAGGACTTCCAGAAGGTGACGGGGGTGGCCGGCCCCGCCGGAAGCTATGACCGGAATGCGGACGGCCTCGGCCACGGCCGCGGTCAGGTTCAGTTCATAGCCGTTCTTGACGCCATCGGCGTCAATGGAGTTGAGGCAAATCTCCCCGGCCCCCAAGGCTTCGGCTTCCCGAGCCCAGGCCAGGGCGTCCCGGCCCGTGGGGAGGCGGCCGCCGTCAATGACTGTCTCGTAGCCGGAGGGAATGGCGGGCGAAATCGGCGCCCGGCGGGCGTCAATACCCACAACGATGGCTTGGGAACCGAAGGCCTCCGACCCCTCGCGTATCAGAGCGGGGTTGCGGACGGCCGCCGAGTTCAGGGAAACCTTTGCGGCCCCGACCTTTAGAACGGCCCGCATCTGGGCCACGGTGGAGAGGCCGCCGCCCACGCAGAAAGGAAGGGAGACGGCTTGGGCCACCCGCTCCGCCACATCCAGAAAGAGGCTCCGATTTTCGGCCGAGGCGGTTATGTCGTAGAAAATGATTTCATCCGCCCCTTCCTCACAGTACCTCCGGGCCGCGTCCACAGGGTCGCCCAGATCAATGTTGTCCTGGAATTTGACGCCCTTGGTCAGGCGGCCGTCGCGGACATCAAGGCAGACGATGATACGTTTGGGGAGCATGGCGCATTACTTTCTTTAGTCGCTTGAGGCTCTGTTTCAGTATAATTCCTGGAGCTTTTCCAGTCAAGGCCGGGTAAAAAAAGCGGCCCCGCCCGTTGCCAAAAAAATAATTGCCATGTAGCCTTATCTGTGGTCTAATACTGGATTCGTATTGTTCCGGTAATTTGGAGGTCAAACAGATGAAACCCGATATTCATCCTAATTTCAAGCCTGTCACCGCCGCCTGCGCCTGCGGCAACGAGTTCGCCGCCGGTTCGGTGCTGGACGCCATCAAGGTGGAGATTTGCTCGGCCTGCCACCCCTTCTACACCGGCAAACAGAAGCTGGTCGATACGGCGGGCCGGGTGGAGCGCTTCCAGCGCAAATACGCCCAGGCGCCCCAGCCGGGGGCTAAAAAAAATAAGACGCTGACGCCCTGAAGCGGGCCGCCGGCCGCCGGGAAGGCCCATGTTTGAGAATCTGAGCGAAATTGAGGCCAACTACACCCGGCTGGAAGCGGAACTCAGCGATCCGGGCCTGGCCCGGGACCCCAAGGCCTTCCGGGAGACCGCCCGCCGGCACAGGGAACTGGGTAAAATTGTCTCCGCCTGGCGGCGGTTCACTAAGATTCAGGAGGAATTGGCCGGGGCCAGGGTCCTCTTGGCCGAGGACAGCCCGGAACTAAGGGCCATGGCCCAGTCGGAACTGGAGGATTTGGGCAATCGGGAGACCAGGGCCGAAGAGGAATTGAAACTCCTCCTCCTACCCAGAGACCCCAATGATGAAAAGAACACGGTGGTGGAAATTCGGGCCGGAACCGGGGGGGAGGAGGCCGCCTTGTTTGCGGCCGACCTGTTCCGCATGTATGGCCGCTATGCCGAAAACCAGGGCTGGCGGGTGGACCTCTTAAGTTCCAACCCCACCGATGGGGGCGGGTTCAAGGAAATAATCATCCTCATCGAAGGGGAGCGGGTTTACAGCCAGCTCAAGTATGAGAGCGGGGTCCACCGGGTCCAGCGGGTGCCGGTCACCGAAACCCAAGGGCGCATCCACACCTCGGCCGTGACCGTGGCCGTCCTGCCCGAAGCCGAGGAAGTCGAGGTGGAATTAAAGCCCGAAGAAATAAAGGTGGATGTTTACCGTTCTTCCGGGCCGGGAGGCCAGAGCGTCAATACCACCGATTCCGCGGTGCGGGTGACCCACCTGCCCACCGGCCTGGTGGTCACCTGCCAGGACGAAAAATCACAGGCCAAGAACAAGGTCAAGGCCTTAAGGGTGCTCAGGGCGCGGCTCTTGGACCAAATGGCCGCCGAACAGCGGAACCGCATCAGCGAAGAGCGCCGCGACCAGGTCGGTTCCGGCGACCGCAGCGAACGCATTCGAACCTATAATTTTCCCCAGGGCCGCCTGACCGATCACCGGGTGGGCCTGACCCTCTACCGCCTGGGGGAAATTCTAAACGGCGACCTGGGGGAAATCATCGCCACGGTGGGCGCTGATTTTCAGGCCCGGCGGCTGACCGTGGAGGCTGGCCTGTGATCGGTGCGGAAACTTGGGCCGTTGGTCGTCTGCTTGGCGCCACCACGGAATTTCTGGCCGGCAAAGGCTCCCCAACCCCCCGCCTGGACGCGGAACTTCTGCTGGCCCGGGTGCTGGCCCTGACCAAGGTTCAGTTGTACATCAATTTTGATCGGGAGGTCCGGCCGGGAGAACTGGACCAGTATCGGGAACTGGTCCGGCGCCGCGCCCGGCGCGAGCCGGTGGCCTATATTTTAGGGGAAAAGGAATTTTACGGACTTGGGCTGAAAACGACCCCGGCCGCCCTGGTCCCCCGGCCGGAGACCGAACTTCTGGTGGACGAGGCCCTGCGCCTGGCAAAAAAAAATTGGCCGGATGAAGACATACTGGCGGCCGATATAGGCTGCGGGGGCGGCGCCATCGCCCTGGCCCTGGCCCGGGAACTGCCCCGGGCCGAAATTTTGGCCGTGGACATCTCCCCGGAAGCCTTGGCTCTCGCCCGGACCAACGCTCTCAACCTGGGCCTGGACAACCGGCTGACCTTTCTTCCCGGCGATCTGGCCGCCCCCCTGGCCGGCCGCCTTTTCCAATTGATCTGCGCCAACCTGCCCTATATCCCCGAATCGGAACTGGCCGGCCTGATGCCGGAGGTGGGCGCTTACGAGCCCCGCCTGGCCTTGGACGGCGGGCCGGAGGGGCTGGCCGTGATTCGCCGCCTTTTGCCGGACGCGCCGGGGCTGCTGGCCGCGGACGGAAGGCTGCTCCTGGAGATATGGCCCGACTCCCTGGCCGCCCTGACCGATTCGGCCGGGCGGGCCAATCTGGCCGTGGAGGAGGTTCTGCGCGACCTGGGCGGGCATCAGCGGATCGTGGTTCTCAGGAATCGTTAGTCATTTTCGGGCCGCCACATCGTAGTGGGAAAAACGCATGGTGAAAAAGCCGCGGCCCTGGGTCTGGGATCGGATGGAGGTGGAGTAGCCGAACAGTTCCCTCAAAGGGGCCAGAGCCGTCACCGCTTTAAAACCGCCAAGGCCCGTCAACTCCTCCACCCGTCCCCGGCGGGCGGCCAAGTCACCCATGATTTCGCCCATGAATTCGTCCGGGGTGGTTATTTCCAGGCGCATAAACGGCTCCATCAGGGTCGGGGCGGCCTGGGCCAGGGCCTCGCGCAGGGCCAGGCTGACGGCCGTGCGGACCACGGCTTCACTGCCCTCGCCTTCTCCCAGTTCAAGCTCAATCAGCCCGGCCTTAAGGTCCAGAAGAGGGAAACCCTGGAGCGGCCCTGAATTTCCGCCCTCGCTCAGGGTGGCCAGGGCTGCCGCCAAGAGGGGTGGAGGCATGGCTTCCGTGGAGGCCAGGCGGTTTTCCCATTGGTAACCCTCACCCCGAGCCAGGGGCGCGACCGACAAGACGGCCCGGGCCCGGTGGCGGGCGCCCCCCAGTTCCCGGTCGAACAGGCCCTCGCCCCTGGCGGGCCGGCTTATGGTCTCCCGAAAGACGACCTGGGGCTTGCCGGCGCGCACGCTCAGCCCAAATTCGCGGGCCAGGCGCTGGGTAAGCACTTCCAGGTGCAATTCGCCCATGCCGGAGATTATGGTCTGGCCGGTCTGGTCGTCCACCTTGGCCTTGAAGGTGGGGTCTTCTTCGCGGAACTTGCCTAAAGTTTCCGCCAGCTTGTCCAGGTCGGCCGAATTTTCCGGTTCCAGGGCAACGGAGATGACCGGGGCGGCGGCCTGGATGGATTCCAAAAGCAGCGGCCGGTCGGGGGTGCAGATGGTGTCGCCGGTGGCGGCCGACCTTAAACCCACCACCCCTACCAAATCGCCCGCCCGGGCCTCGCCGATCCGGTCGCGTTTGCCGGCGTGAACGCGCATAATGCGGCCTATTTTGTCTTTCTGGCCGGTGCGGGTATTGAGTACTTCGTCGCCTTCGGCCATCCGGCCGCTGTAGAGGCGCAGAAAACTCATTTTTCGTCCCTGATCCATCATTTGGATCTTGAATACCAGGGCGGCCAGAGGCGTCTTTTCCCGAAATTCCACCAATACGGGGGCGCCTTGGGGATCCAGCGCGGTCAGGGGGGGCAGGTCCGCCGGGGAGGGCAGGTAGTCGACCACGCCGTCCAAGAGCGGCTGGACCCCCTTGTTGCGGAGGGCCGCGCCGCAGAAAACCGGAACCACCCTAAGCTCCAGGGTGGCCCGCCTGATGGCCGCTTTGAGCCGGTCTTCCGAAGGCTCCCGGCCTTCCAGATAGTCCTCCATTATTTCATCGTCGTATTCGGCTACTGTTTCCACCAGGGCGGCCCGGTCCGCCTCCAGGCCCGCGGCCAGGTCCGGCGGCGGCGCCTCCTCCTTAATCTCCGCCCCCAGGTCCTCGTTATCCCAGAGATAGAGCCGCCGCCGAAGAATATCCAGAACGCCTTTGAATTTTTCTTCCCTGCCGTAAGGCCGGGTCAGAATCAGGGGCACGGCCCCGAGTTTGACTTTTAGCTGACTAACCACCCGATCGAAATCGGCGCCCACGCGGTCCACTTTATTTATGAAGGCCAGTTTGGGCACCCGGTAGCGGTCGGCCTGGCGCCAGACCGTCTCGGATTGCGGCTGAACCCCGCCCACGGCGCAGAAAACGCCCACCGCGCCGTCCAGGACCCTCAGGCTTCTTTCCACCTCAATGGTGAAATCAACGTGTCCGGGGGTGTCGATGAGGTTGAGGCGGGCGTTTTTCCAGTCGCAGGCCGTGACCGCGCTCATGATGGTTATGCCCCGGGCCTGCTCTTCCGGCATATAGTCCATGGTGGCTTCCCCATCGTGGACTTCGCCGAGCTTGTGGGTCCGGCCGGTGTAGTAGAGTATCCGCTCGGTGAGGGTGGTTTTCCCCGCGTCTATGTGGGCGATGATGCCGATGTTGCGGATTCCCCCGCTCTTGCGCTCCGCGGCCATGTTTCAACCTGCTCTAAGTTTTAAGGGCGCCGCCAAGGCTGCCGCGCCAAGGCCGCCGCCACGCCTCTTTCCACGGCTTCCTCGATTATCCGGCTCAGTTCCCGCACCGCTTCAGGCGAAAGTAAGGCGGGCATTTCCGGTTCGCCCAGAAGTCCGGGCGGGAGCCAGTCCGCCTCATCCTCGGCCGGGTCATAGAAACGGGCAGGGCCTTCCGCGCCTATGTCCATATCTTCCAGGTTGCCAGGTAAAGCCGCCGCCTCCACCTCAAGGTCTTCCTCCTGAGGCGCGCTCCCCCGGCCCTCGGGCCATTGAGGTTCCTCCGGTCCCAGGGCCGCTTCCACCTGGTCGAAAATGGCGGTAAGTTCCTCATCAAGGTCGGCTGAAAGCCTGACTAAGTCTGAATCATTCCGGGTCTTGTTCACTCCAGGTTTCCTCCGGTTGGGCATTTAGAAAATCAGCCCGCCAGGCCAGGGCCAGGCGCTCCAGTTCGGCAAAGTCGTTTTGGCCGGCCTGGAACAAGTTCAGAAAAAAGACCTCTTGACTGGTCAAAATGAGGGAGGTGACCACGGCGTAGGTTGTTCTGGCGCCCTTTTCTTCGTCATCATCACCATCCGTCCCTTCATCTTGCCCTCCATCCTGGCGGCCGCCTTCAGAAGCCGCAGCGAGGGTTGTCTTGAAGGTTGCCGCCACAGGCGAGAGCGGGCCAAAAAACACCGCGTTGTCCGGCAGGGGCTGGTTCGGGTCTTCCCAATAAAAGGACGGCCAGTCGTCGAGGTTCGGCGGGAGATAGCCGTCAAAGCGGTAGATGGCGGCGTAGTGGGCCAGATCAATGGGGGTTTGCCCATACACTTTGTCGTAAAAGGGCTTCCAGCTCTGAAGGGGGGCGAAAATGGCCAGGGTTTCAGCCCCCTTAGGCCGGAAAAGGGACAGCATCTCGTCTAAGTCGCGATCCTGCCCGTCAACCCTGGCCCAGTCGGCCGGGCTTGGCTGGGCCGGCGTTTCCTCTTCCGCCCCGCACTTTTGCGCCCCTCCGGCCCAAATGAACCCTGCCAGGGCCAGGGCCAAGAGGCCCAATCCAAAGCCCCGCTTTTTCACGGCAGGGGCGCCGTCTCGAAATCCGCCGGCGGAGTCAGGACAAACAGGCCCCGGTCCAGCTCCAGCCCCAGGCTGATTTCATCATAGGCCAGGCGCAGAGACTGTTTCTCCCGCGGCCATTGCGCCTCCACCGAGGCGGGAAAGGGTTCCAGGGCGCCAGGGATGTCCTCCCGGGGCAGATTTCGCACGGCAGGATAGCGGAGGGATAAGTTCGGGCGGCCGGCCGGACCGCGCGCGGCGGCCAGAATTACGGCTTGGCGGGGGTCCTGCTCCAAGCCGCCGGCCAGTCTCAGGCGCCAGGTCTCTTTTTCGTCGGCTTCGGCCGGGACTATGATAAGTTCCGTATTGTCGCCCAAGGCCCTGGCCCCGGCCGCCTCCGGCCTTACGGTGGCGCCGCTTAAAAGGGCCAGCAACTGCTCCAAGGTCAGATCCAGGGGCAGAAAGCGGGCTAAATTTTCAGCCGTGGACGGCCCGGTGAAATGCCGCCTGGCCCCGTAGATCAGACCATCCAGCCGGCCGTCGGCGGCGGCCAGGCGGAAGGCCGGCCGGCCGGCCGGATCAAAGGCCGTGAACAGGAGGCGGTCCGGCTTTAAGGCCAGGGCTTCGAAGCGGAAGAATTGCCGGCGGCCCCCGGCCTCATGGCTGATGGAACCCCTGACGGCCAAGGCCCGAAGGCTTTCTCCCCTTAGGTAAAGTTCGCGGGCCAGGTCCATGGCCGGCCCTTCCGAAGTCCGGGGCGTCGGGTCCCCCCGGTGACCGGCGGCGCAGCCGCCGGCCAACCCGGCGGCCACCAGGCCCAGGACAGCCCAGCGGGTCAGCCCGGCCAGCGGCTCACCGGGACATTTTTTTAATTTTCTCATTCAGTTCCTCCTGGTTGGCGAAACCGCCTTCCAGGGCTTGGCGGTAGGCGTTCAAGGCTTCCTGGCGAAGGTTCAAGGCCGCCAGTACATCGCCTAAGTGGTCCAGCACCACCGGGTCCTGGCTGGAGAGGGGCACGGCGCGCTTAAGGAGGGGCAGAGCTTTCTGAGGCTGACCCATCTGGTAATAGATCCAGGCCACGGTGTCGAGGATGTAGCCCTGGTCGGGTTTGAGGGCGTCGGCCCTTTCGGCCAGGACCAGGGCTTCGTCCAGGTTCTCCCGCCGTTCCGCCCAAGTGTAGGCCAGAAAATTGAGGGCGTCGGCGTGGGAGGGGTTGAGAGTTATGGCCTGGCGCATAATTTCAATGGCGGCCGTCTGTCGCCCCAGCCGGTCTTCCAGGGCCCCCAGGCGAAAAAGTATCTCGGCTTCGCCGGGGAAAACCCTGCCTTCGTCCGAGCCGGCCGGAGGCCGCTTGAGGAGCTTGCCCAAAGGCGCGGCATTCCGCCGCCGCTTGGCTTCCGGGCCGAAGCCCTCAGCGGCCAGGACCAGAATTGTTCTGGCCTTTTCCAGTTCCCCCAGGCGTTCCCAAAAATGGGCCTCGGCCATCTTAAGGCGCTGGGAATCAGGCTTGAAGCGCACCGCCTCCTCAATCACGGCCAAGGCTTGCCGGTCATCCAGCCCTAGCTCCGGGGAGGCCAGGAGCAACCGGGCGTCCACAAAAATTGACGAGGCCGGCTCGATTTTGCCCAAAAGATCGGTCGCCCGGGCGGCGGCGGACGGCCCTCCGCTCCCCTGTCGTTCCAAGAGGGAGGAGGCCAGGAGATAGGCGGCCCGGTCATGTCCGGGGCGGCCCTTAAGAACGGCTTCAAACTCGCCGATGGCTTCGCGGTGGCGCTTGATTTCCATGTAAATAAGGCCCAGCCTGAGCCTTAAGTCATGGGTTTCATCCGCGGCTTCATCCCCTCTTGGACCGGCCGCCTCCCGCCGGAAGCGGCGTTCTTCACGCAGAATCTCGGTTACGATTTTTTCAGCCTCCGCCCGGCGCCCGGCTTTCAATAAAATTCGGGCCAAGCCGTTTCGGGCTGTCTGGGGCCGGAAATCCAAAAGGCGGCGATAGACCTTCTCGGCTGATTTGGATTGGCCGGCCGCTTCATACAGGCCGGCCAACTCATCTAAGGCGTCGATGAAGTCGGGATCCTTCTTAAGCGCGGTCGACAGGGCCTGGATGGCTTCTTCCCTTCGGCCCAGGTGCTGATAGAAACGCCCCAGGTGAAAAAAGGAAATCGAGCCGGGATCCACAGCGGTCAGGCGCTTGAATAATTTCTCAGCCTCCCCGAGGCGGCGGCTGTCGAAATATAAAGACCCCAGCCAATAGAGGGCTTCGGCGTTGTCGGGCTCCAGTTCCAGGACCTTCAAATATTCTCTTTCAGCCGTTTCCCGGTCATCCTCCACTCCCGACAGCCAGGCTATCAAAAGACGGCCCATGGGGGCCAGAGGCCTAAGGGTTACGGCCGCCCGAGCGTACTTCAAGGCGTTTTGGTTGTCGCCCGTCCGGGAAAAGAGCCTGGCGGCCTCCAGCTTCAACTGGTAGGAACCACCGCCCAGATCGGCCGCCCTTAGCATGTACTTCAAGGCGCCGGCATCGTCACGGTTCATTTCCAGGTAGGTGGCTCTTATGAAATAATAGTAGCGGTCGGCCTCGAACCCGTCTTTGGCCCAGGCGGCCCGGGCGCCGCCCGACAGGGCGGCGGCCAGAAAACCCAGAGCCAGTAGACGGCAAACAAAAATCTTCATTAATCAACGCTTCCTTCAAGATCCGGCATTTCCCGGCGCAAAAAAACCAGGAGGGTTTTTTTCAGCCTCTCCTCCAGTTGGCGCACCCGTTCCCGGCTGATGCCGAACTCTTCCCCGATTTCCTGAAGCGTGACCGGCGTTTCCGCCAGGAGACGCTTTTCCAAAATCAGGCTCTCCCGGGATGACAAAGTCGCGCGGAATTTGCCCAGCTTGGCCTTCAGGAGCTCATTCAACTCCAGTTGGGCCAGGAGATGGTCGGCCCCGGGGGCGTCGGCCGGCAGTAAACCGCTGTGGGTCTGGTCGCTATCCGGGGCCAGGGGAGCGTCCAGGGAGATTTCCCGGCCGGCCGAAAGGCGCATGTCCATTTCCTCGACTTCCGTCTCAGCCACGCCCAGTCTTTCCGCCAAGAGCCCGGTGACCGGGGTCAGGCCCTCCTTTATTATCTTGTCGCGTTCCTTGCGCAGGTTGTAAAAGAGCTTGCGCTGGGACTGGGTGGTGCCGACCTTGACCAGGCGCCAGTTGTCCATGATATATTTCAGGATATAGGCCTTGATCCAATAAGAGGCGTAATATGAGAATTTGACGCCCCGGCCGGGGTCGAATTTCTTAAGGGCCTGCATGAGCCCCACATTGCCTTCCTGGATGAGGTCCAACAGATTGTTGAGCCAGTGACTTTGAAAGTCCATGGCGATCTTGACCACCAGCCGGAGATTGGAGGTGATGATTTTTTGGGCGGTCTGGGGGTCTTCGGTCGTTTTGTACAGCTTTACCAGGCGCTCTTCCTCCTCCCGGCTCAGGAGCTTGAATTGGCGCACCTCGGAGAGGTAGGCCCTTAAAGGGTCCGTGGCCGGGGGCAGGGCCGGCGCCCGGAGGGCGGGGGGGGAGGCCGGGGTTTTGAGGATCGGCGGCCATATCTGGCTTCTTTTGACCGGCGGCGGGCCGGGAATCCTCCTGGCCGGGGGGGGGGCTGGAGATTTTTCGGCGGCTTGGCCGCCGGGATTGCCATTCAAGACATCGCCGGTCATTATAAGTTAAAGCCTTAAGTTAAAGCCTAAGATAAAGCCCGTTTTTCCCGCCCGGCGCTTCCCGGCTCTCGGAAGCGTATCGCCGGAATTCTTAAGGCTATACCTAAATCGGCCTTCTGTCAACTTGCCCTGCCCGCTTTCATTGCCCGCCTCAAGGTTCTGAAAGAAGCTCATCGAAGATATCCAGGGCTTCTTTGGTTTTGGCCCCCAAAATTTCCGTCATGTCCGCTTCCTTGGTGAAATAATCCGCCAGGGTTTCGTCCAGGGTATCGGCCACCACCCGGAGGTTGAACCAGGGGCGGCCGCCCAAAAGATTTCGGGCCGCATAGGCGAAGACCCCCGATTCCATATCGCAGCCCAGGGCCTTAAAGGAGCGGCCCTTGGCCAGCTTGTTCTCCAGGCCGGCCACGAAGACGTTGGAGGTCATAAGGCGTCCGCGCCGGAAACCGGCCAGCTCCAGGCGATCCATAAGGGCGGCCACCAAGGGGTCGGAACAGCGGATGGAGAGTTCCTCCGCCGTATCATTGGACAGGGGCCGATATTCGAACCGGTCGTAAGGACCGTAATAGCGGCCGGAGTCGTCTTCCATCAGCCAATCGGCGATGACCGCTTCGTTTGAGGCGATCATCTCGCCCCCGGCCAGTTCCCGGCTCAAAGAGCCGCAGGTGCCGGCGCCTATGATGAAGTCCGCCCCGCCGCCTGCCCGACCCAGAACCGCCTCCGCCGTCCGGAAGGCGGCGTTGATGGCGCCGGGGCCGGAGGACACTATCCGAGCCCGGAACTTTTTGAAGCCTCCGGTCAGATGGCGGCTGACGGCCGCGAATTCCCGGGGCGTCGGGGTGAGTATGAGTATTTCTCTCATGGGCTGTCCCTCTTTGCCGCTCGTCGTTTCCGCGGCCGCGATAATTATGGCACGCCATTATAACGCCGGGGCCGGAGTTTGGCAAACCAAGGCCCGGTTTAATTTTTTTGCCGAAAAACAGTGTTTATGCTATAATACCTATAAGGGATAAAGTCTGCGAAGAACCGGCAAGCGCTTCAACACGATGGCAACGCGGTATGACGCGTCCGGCCGCGGTCGTTTAAACCGAAAGGAAGGCGACTTATGAAACTGGGGAGCAAAATCCTTCTGGGCTTCATAGCGGCGAACGTTGTCTATGCGCTCCTTTTTATGGTCATCTTTTTCTTCGTCAAGCCGGAGCAGGGCAGAACCGCCGCCTTGGACGCGTATGTTTTGCCCGCCTTTGCCATAGCCAACAACGTGCGCTACCAGGTGGCGGAGCAGCACTCAATCATAAAGGACTTCGTGGCCAGCCCCGCCGGCGACCGCAAGATATTCGATGCCTTCCTCGCTTCCAACAGGGCCACCACCGCCAGCATGAACATGATGGATAATTTGCTGGCCGCAACCAGCGCGCCCGCTCTCAGAACGCCGGAAGTCGCCAGGATCGCCCGGAGCGTCCCCGACCTCTTCCGGGAATACACCGACCTGGCCATGGTCTTGCCCGACCGCCAGGACCTATTGCTCAAGACCCGGCACGAATTTTTAACCTCCTACCAGGAAACCGCCCAAGTTCTGAAAGACGCGTTGAAGGTGGAAAAAGACACCTTTGACGAGGAAATACGGGCCGGAGCCGACCAGGACGTCATCAGCCGCCGGGTTAACCACATAGTCGGCCTCAACTTGGCTTTGGACGCCTTGGGAGACAGCAGCCTGTCCTTGATTCTGGGTTTTGCGGGGCAGAGCCAGGAGCTTTACGATCGCAGCCGGAATATGCTGGCTGAAGCCCAACGGGGACTGACCGCCCTCATGGCCGAGGCCAGAAATCCGGCGGTCAAGGCGGCCCTTGAAAAAACCATGTCCATCATCACGACCCGGTATGAACCCAGCCTTAAGGCCGCCATAGAAATGGAACAGGAAAGCGCCGAAGCGGCGGCCAGGCGCGGCGCCACACTTGAAAGACTGGTGGCCGAAACCGAGACCTTCACCGTGTTTATTGATGATTTGTCCCACCAATACGCGCAGACCATGAGCGAGGCCATATCCAAGATCATCCTGGTGATGTTGTTCGGCGCGGCCGCGGCCGTCGTCATCAGCCTGGTTCTGGCGGTGCTGACGACCAGGGGCATTGTAAATACCATGATGCGCATCACGGACAACCTCTCGAAAAGCGCCAATGAAATGGAAAAAATTTCCCTAGCGATGAGCGGCGCCGCCAACTCCCTGTCCGAAGGGGCCGCGGGAAGCGCGGCCGGCCTGGAGGAAACCAGCTCGGCTTTGGAGGAACTCAGTTCCATGACCAGCCGAAACGCCGAAAACGCCACGGAGGCCAGCGGCCTCACTTCTAAAGCCGCCGAGGCCATAGGCCAGGCCGAAAGGTCCATGGCCGACGTCATCCGGGCCATGGAGGAGATTTCCCGTTCGGGCAGCGAGATAGGCAAGATCATAAAGACCATAGACGAGATAGCCTTCCAGACCAACCTTTTGGCCTTGAACGCAGCCGTGGAGGCGGCCCGGGCCGGGGAGGCCGGGGCGGGGTTCGCGGTGGTGGCCGACGAGGTGCGCAACCTGGCCATACGTTCGGCCGAGGCGGCCAAGAACACGGCTGATCTGATAGCGGGCACCATTACCAACATCAACGCCGGGTCGGAGATGGTCAACGACACGGCTGAGAGTTTCAAGACCGTGGGGGCTCACGCTTCCAAGGTGGCCCAGTTGGTATCGGAAGTGTCGGAGGCCTCCAAGGAGCAGAGCCAGGGCATAGGGCAGATTACCAAGGCCGTGGACGAAATGGACAAGGATACCCAATCCAAGGCCTCCATAGCCGGCGCGTCGGCCCGCGAGGCCGGCCGGCTTTCCCGCCAGGCGGGGTATCTTCTGGAGTCTGTCTACGACATACTCGTCTTGATGCACGGGGCCGGGGCGGCCGGCGGTTTTACCCCCGGCGTGAATAAGCCGTTCAAAGCGGCGGCGCCTCCTCCCAAGCCGGTTGAGGAGCGGCGGCCCGCGGCGGCCCTCCCTAAGAAAGCCTTGCCCATGGACGACGACTTCGGCGATTTTTGATTCGCCTTCAAACCGGGGAAACGCTGGTCTGAAGCGCTTCCCTATCTACAAAAGGATGCGGATTTATGAAGCTAAGAACCAAAATTCTTCTGGGTTTTGTCATCACCAACATCATCTACTTGGCCCTTTTGTCGACCATTTTTGTCTTTGTCACTCCGGTTAAGACCGGCGCCGACCTCTTGAAGCAATACGCCTTGACCGCCTTGGCCGCGGCCGATGATATTCGCTTCCTGATGGTGCATCAGCGTGCGGAGATGAGGGCCTTTTTGGCCAGTCCCACCAATGACCGCAAAATATTCGAGCCCCTTATTCAGGCCAACAGGGAGTCCTCTGAAAAAATCCAAGAACTTGGCAGGCTTTTATCCGAGCCGGGGGCCGCGGTAATCCGAACTCCGGCCGTTACCGCCGGCCATCAGCGGATCAGCGCCTTTTTCAAGGAATACACCGACATGGCCTTGGCCACCCCCGACCGCCAGGACAGGATCCTTGAGCTGCGCAACAATCTATACGCCGCATACAATGAGACTATTCAAGCCTTGGCCGATTCACTGGACCTGGAGATCAAGGCCTTTGAAAGTGAAGTCACGTGGAACTCCAACCCGGCCACTGTCGTTGGCGATGTCAGGAAGATCACTCAAATCAACACCCTCATCGACAAGACTCATGAGAGCTACCTCTCCTTCGCCCTGGCCCTGACCCGGGGAGACTCAAGCTCCTTTGAGGCCGCTTTGAACCAGGCGGTGGAAGAGGCTCAGGCAATAGGCGTCTTGATCAACGAAACTCAGAGACAGGAGGTCAAGGACGCCTTGGCCAAGGCCCGGACTATCGTGACGGACAGATACACGCCCGGCATCAGAGCCGTGGTGGATATAATGAAAGTCGACGTTGAAGCCACCACCAGGCGCAACGACATCATCAACCCCCTGATTCAGGAGGCCGCCAATCTTGCCACCGCCATGACAGAGGCCGTCCTTGCGGCGGCCGATGCCATGAACATGGCCGTTACCAGGATAATCACCATCATGATCATCGGCGCGGTCCTGGCCCTTTTGGTCAGCCTTGTTTTTTCGGCCATCATGACCAGAAGCATTGTCCAGGCCATTGACCAAATCGCCTCCAACCTCTCGGAAAGCGCCCAGGAGGTTGACGATGCCGCCGGACAGCTCTCCGGGGCTTCCAACACCCTGGCCGAGGGGGCCACGGAAAACGCGGCCAGCCTGGAAGAGACCAGCGCGGCCTTAGAGGAATTCAACTCCATGACCAGGCGCAACGCCGACAACGCCCTGGAAGCCAACGGACTCATGGCCAAGGCCGCCGAGGCCATAGCCCAGGCCGAAAGCTCCATGACCAACGTCATCCAGGCCATGGAGGAGATTTCCCGCTCGGGCAACGAGATAGGCAAGATCATCAAGACCATAGACGAGATAGCCTTCCAGACCAACCTTTTGGCCTTGAACGCGGCCGTGGAGGCGGCCCGGGCCGGGGAGGCCGGGGCGGGGTTCGCGGTGGTGGCCGACGAGGTGCGCAACCTGGCCATCCGTTCGGCCGACGCGGCCAAGAACACGGCCGACCTCATCGCGGCCACCATCGGCAACATCGCCTCCGGGTCGGAGATGGTCAACGACACCTCCGTAACCTTCAAGACGGTGGCCGCCCATACGGGCAAGGTGGCGGAGCTGGTCTCGGAAGTGGCGGAAGCTTCCAAGGAGCAGAGCCTGGGCATAACCCAGATCTCCACGGCGGTGGGCGAAATGGACAAGGTGACCCAGTCCAACGCCGCCTCCGCCGAGCAAGCGGCCAGCGCGGCCAACCAGTTGTCGCTGCAGGCCGGCAATCTCCTCACCGTGGTCAGCGACATCAACACCCTGATTCACGGGACCGGCGGCCGTTCCATTGCCAGGAGCCAGCCGGCCCGCCTTTCCGGGAAAGCCGCCCTGCCCAGGATCGATATGTAGGACAAATCGCTTGTTTACACACTTGACAAGCGGTCCTAAAATTTTATATTATTAGACTCACAGTTGCGAAGCTGAAAGCCCCGGGCGAACGAGCCCGGGGCGGCGAGTCATGAAGGCCGCATTCCGCAAGGGCGCGGCTTTTTTTGCGCGCCCCGGCAAATGGAGTCAGGGCATGCACATATCAGAAGGAGTTCTCTCAGGCCCGGTCCTGGCGGGCGGCGCGGTTCTGGCCTTAGGCGGCCTGGCCCGGGGCCTAAGCCGGTTGCGGGCCGAAGACGTGCCCCGGGTAGCCCTCCTGGCGGCGGTCTTTTTCACCTCCTCCCTCATCCATATCCCCATCGGCCCCTTATCCGCCCACCTCCTCTTGAGCGGCCTCTTGGGCCTGGTGCTGGGCTGGGCCGCCTTTCCGGCCATCTTCATCGGGCTCTTGCTCCAGGGGCTCCTATTCCAATACGGCGGCCTGACCGTCCTGGGGGTCAATACCTTCATCATAGCCGGGCCGGCCGTGGCCTTGGGCCTGGCGGGCCGGGCGGCCTTGGCCCGTTTCGGCTGGCGGGCGGCCCCGGTTTCCGCCATCCTGGCCGGAGGCGGGGCGGTCGCGGCCTCCGGTTTGCTCGCGGCCCTGGCCCTCGGCCTCTCCGGCGAGGAATTTAAGGCCGTGGCCGCGGCTTTCGGGCTGGCCCACCTGCCGGTGGCGGCCATAGAGTCCCTGGTGACCTTCTTCGCCGTTGAATTTTTGCGCCAGGTCCGGCCGGGGCTCCTCCTTAAGCGGCCGGACGGAGACCAGGCATGACCTGCGACCAGAATCCCGGTTTTTCCTCTCTCCACCGCCTGGACCCCCGCCTGAAACTCGGGGCCGCGCTGGCCTGGTCTCTCCTGGCCGCCCTGGCCCGAACCAGCCCCGCCGCCCTCTTCGCCCTGGGCGGGGCCCTCGCCTTCGTCGCCCTGGGCCGGCTGGACCCGGCCCTTACGGCCAAGCGGCTGGCCGCGGTCAACTTCTTTCTCATCTTCATCTGGCTCTTTCTGCCCTTTTCCTTTTCCGTGCCCGGAGAAACCGTCCTCACCCTGGGGCCCCTGGCCGTGACCAGGCCCGGGCTTTCGCTGACCCTCCTCCTGACCTTAAAGGTCAACGCGGCGGCCTTGGGCGCCCTGTCCTTGTTCGGCACCTCCTCCGTCACCCAGCTGGCCGCCGCCGCCCGCCGCCTGGGCGCCCCGGAAAAACTCACGGCGGTCTTCCTCCTGACCCTTCGCTACTTCCACGTTCTCAAGCTGGAATATCTACGCCTCAGGCAGGCTTTGAAGGTCCGGGCCTTTCGGCCCGGGCTCAATCTCCACACCTTGAAAACCTACGCCAACCTGGTGGGGATACTCCTGGTTCGGGGGGTGGACCGCGCCGAACGGGTCCACGCGGCCATGCTCTGCCGGGGTTATACCGGACGCTTCTGGTTCCACGATCATTTCCAGTGGACCGGCCGGGACTGGCTCGCCCTGGTCCTCCTGATCCTGATGCTCTCCGGAGGGGCGGCTCTCAATGTCTTCTGAAACCCTCATCGCCCTCGAAAACCTCACCTTCGCCTACCCCGGCGGCCCCCCGGTCTTAAACGGCCTGAACCTCAATTTCAAGGCCGGGGAAATCCTGGGCCTTTCCGGGGACAACGGGGCCGGCAAATCCACCCTCCTCTTCCTCATAATGGGCCTTTTGAAACCTCAGGGCGGAAGAGTGGAGATCTTCGGGCGAATCCGGCGTGAAGAGAGGGATTTTCAGGAAGTCCGGCCGGCCTTGGGCTTCGTCTTCCAGGATGCCAACGACCAGCTTTTCTGCCCCACCGTGGCCGATGACCTGGCCTTCGGGCCCATGAACCTGGGACTCTCCCATGAAGAGGTCCACCGCCGGGTGGATGAAGTGCTGGAACGGCTGGGCCTGGCCGGCTTTGAAAGCCGGGTGACCTACGACCTTTCCGGGGGCGAAAAGAAGCTGGTGGCCATAGGCGCCGCCTTGGCCCTGCGGCCCCGCCTGATGATCCTGGATGAACCCACCTCCGGCCTGGACCCCGGCACAGTGACCCGGCTGGAAGGCATTCTGGCCGCCTCCGGCCTCCCGGCCCTCATAGTCAGCCACGACCAGGATTTCCTGGCCCGGGTCTCCACCCGCCGCCTGACCATCAAGGACGGCCGGCTGGTCGATTAATACACGGCGATATTAACCGGAGCCATTTTTTTCTTGCCGAGAAACCATTTCAAGTTTACAATAGTCGTATATGTCAAAAGCGGACCAAACAACTTCGGCCGGCCCCCGGCCTAAGGCCGAAGGCGTCCGCCCGTTTCCAAAATCCTAAATCCAACAAGGAAAGGCGCACCATGATAGTTCTAGTCATCAATGCAGGCAGTTCTTCCGTCAAATTCACCTGTTTCGACCTTAAAGAGGCGCCCCGGGTCCTGGCCGGCGGGCTAATTGAGCGCATCGGTATTGAAGGCACCGCCATGAAGTACACCAACGCCAATGACGATGTCTTCAAAGGCGAGGTGGCTGTCAAGGACGCCCGGGAAGCCGTCCGGCTCATTGCCGACAAGCTTGTCGATCCCAAGATCGGGGTTCTGAAAGATTTAAGCGAAGTCAAGGCCATCGGCCACCGGGTGGTTCACGGCGGCGAAAGCATAACCGACCCGGTGCTCATTGACGCCAAGGTCAAGGCCACCATAAAGGATTGCTTCGCCATAGCCCCCTTGCACAATCCGCCCAACCTCACCGGCATTGAGGCCTGCGAGGCGGTCTTCCCCGGCGTGCCCAATGTGGGCGTCTTCGATACCGCCTTTCATTCCACCATGCCCCCCAGTTCCTATCTTTACGCCCTGCCCTACGACCTCTACACCGAGCATAAAATCCGCCGCTATGGCTTTCACGGCACCAGCCACGCCTTTGTCTCCCGCAAGGCGGCCGAGCTTTTGGGCCGCAAGCCGGCCGACTGCAAGGTCATTGTCTGCCATCTTGGCAACGGCGGTTCGGTCAGCGCGGTGTCCGGCGGCAAATGCATCGATACCTCCATGGGCCTGACTCCCCTGGAAGGCTTGGTGATGGGCACCCGCTGCGGGGACCTTGACCCGGCCATAGTCTGGAACGTGATGAAGGTAAAAAATCTTGATTTAGACGGCATCGACGCCTTGCTGAACAAGAAGAGCGGCCTTTTGGGAATGGGCGGCATCAATTCCTCGGACCTCAGGGATATTGAGTCCGGGGCCCAGAGCGGCAACAAGCAGTGCGCCCTGGCCATGGAAACCTTCGCCTACCGGGTCAAGAAATACATTGGGGCCTACATGGCCGCCTTGGGCGGGGCCGATTTGGTGGCCTTCACGGCCGGGGTGGGCGAGAACTCGGCCTCCATGCGGGCCTTGATTCTCAAAGGTCTTGAGGGTGTGGGGATCAAGCTGGACCAGGCCAAAAACGCCGAGCGTTCGGATCAAGCCCGCTTAGTCTCCGCCGCCGACAGCCCCGTTAAGATCGCCGTCATCCCGACGGATGAGGAAAGAGAAATAGCCACCCAGACCCTGGATATCGTGAACCGCAAATAAGAAAACAAGAAGGGTCCCCTGACTCTTCCTGCCTGGTCTGTGATAAGAGGCCGGCCCTCCCCGCGAAGGCCGGTCTTTTAAATGGAACGAGGACCGTTAAATTGTCGGTAAAGGACGAATTGCAAGAGCTGGGCTGCCGGCCCGCCAAAAGCCGGGGCCAGCATTTTCTCAAGGACTCTGGAATTATCAGGCGCCTGGCCGGGATCATCCTGGAAGCGGCCGGGCCGGAAAAACTCTTGGAAATCGGCCCGGGCCTGGGCGCCCTGACTTGGCCCCTCCTGGCCGCCGGGGCCGATATACTGGCCGTGGAAGTGGACCGGGGGCTGGCTGAAAATCTTAAAAACCATGGGCATCCCGGCCTTAAGGTGCTGAACCGGGATATCCTGACCCTGGACCCGGCCGAATTCCCCGGCTTTCTCTTCGGCAACCTGCCCTACAACATCTCCAGCCCGGTGCTTTTCTGGTTTCTCCGCCACCGACGGGCCTTTTCCGGGGCGCTGTTCATGCTGCAGAAGGAAGTGGCCGCAAGATTGACCGCCGGCCCCGGGGATAGCGCCTATAGCCGCCTTAGCGTGGCCCTGGGGCTGTGGTGCCGGGTGGAGAACGTTATGGCCGTGCCGGCGGCGGCCTTCCACCCCCGGCCTCGGGTGGACAGCGCCGTGGTTATGCTCCGGCCTGTCCCGCCGGAGTCCGAACCGCCGATTGCGCCCGAGGTTTTGGGGCGCTTTACCCAAGCCGCCTTTGGGGCCCGCCGTCAGACCCTTTTGAACAACCTGGCCCGGGCCTACGGCCGGGATCGGGCGGCCAAGCTTCTGGCCGACTTCGGCCTGGACCCCCGGCGCCGGGCCGAAACCCTGGCCCCGTCCGCCTTGGCCGCCTTGGCCCGGGAGCTTCAAAGGGATTAATCCCCAAAAAAACCCCCCTCACTCCCCCGCCCCGGCCGGTCCCCGGGGCGGCAGGGGCGCGCTCAAGCCGTGCCTGGCTATAAGGCGGTTCCGGTTTAAAATGGCCAAGTTCAACTCTTCGGTGGCTATGGCGGTTTGGAGCAGCAAAAGAGGTTCCGCCCCCAAAACTTCGGCCTTCCGCCGCAGTTCCTCCAGCCGGGCCTGGAGCCTGGCCATTTCCCCCTCCACCTCGGCGGCCAGTTTAGGATCCGGAACAGTGCCCCGGGCGGCCACCGTCAATTCGGCCCCGCTTTCCAAGGCCGCGACCTGCTGCCTTAAGAGGGCTTCAGCCGTCTTATACTCCAGGACAGCCGCCCGGGCCAAAGTTTGGGGGATGGAACCGGCCGGATATTCGGCGCCTTCCAGCAACCTGACTTCATCCTGAACCTGGTCCAGTTCTTTCTTCAAAGCCCCCAATTTTTGCCTGGCCTGGCCTTGGCTGTTAAGTTCCCGCCTAGCCTCGGCCAACCGGGTCTTTAGCCCCTCAATTTCACCCTGCCTTATGAACCCCATCAGGCCGGCGCCCACCAGGGTTCCAGCCACAGCCGCCAAGACCATGGCCAAAAACGGCCGCCGGCCCCCGGCTTTAATCTCCAGGAGCCGGGCGGGGACAAGAGCGGCCGCCGGCACCTTGACCGGCTCGATTTCTTCGACTTCAGGCGGCACAGAAGGCTCGGATTCCGGCGAGGCTATCGAAGGCTCCAACTCCGCCGCCGGCGGCGGCGGCGCGTCAGGCGCGGCCTCCGGGACCGGCGGCGTAGGAGGCGGAGGCGCCTCCGGGGCGGGTTCCGGGATGTCAGGCGCGGGCTCCAACTCCGGCGGCGCCTCGGCCGCCGCTGAAAGGTGCGGAGAGGCCGAGGGCGGAGCCGAAGGTTCGGCCGCGATGATGAAACTCTGGCCGCAGTGTTTACAGAGCGTCCTCTTGCCCAGGAACTCGGGTTTTATGGTATAGACCGCGCCGCACGAACACCGGCTTTTCAATTTTCAAGCCTCCTTTATTTCGCGCTTCCGTCAAGTTCCAGGCCCCGCCGGCTGCCCTTGCCCGCCGCCTTGGCCGCCTTGGCCGCCCCCGGCACCGCCGCCTTGGCCGCCGTTCCCCGGCGGTTTAGGAGGAGGCGGGCGAAAAGAGGCCGCCCGCACTTTGTAGTTTTTGTAAAACTCATTGAAATTCTTATAATATACATTAATATGGAGCGACAAGTTCAATAAGCTCACCAGAAAAATAAAACCCATCATGATGTTCAGGCCGGGAGAGCCGGCCCCGGATAAGAGAAAGGCCCCGGAGACCCCGCAGAAAAAAGAGGTGACGGCCAGGACGATTTTTTTATAAAGGCTTTTCAGCACGACATCACTAAGTGCTATATAACTATCTAAAATCTAACTTGATTTCTCTTAAACTCTTCCGTAAGTCAGTGAAGAAAACATACTATGATGACCCGCCAAAGTCAAGCCTGGCATGATGATAGCCTTACGGATGAATTAGGCCGCCTTTATTTCAAGGTAAAAATGCCATACCTCTTCCGCTTCGCGGATCAGGACGGCGAAAAACAGGTGATCCTGCGGCACATCCTGATTGGCCAAGCCAGAACGCAGGTAGGCCACCTGCAGGTCTTTCATTTCTTCCCAGTCAACCTTATGGATAAGGGCTTAATGCCGAATGGGTCGCGGGCGCAGAACAAATTTCCGCTTAAAGAGTCAAATCAGGCGAAGGCGAACATCCCGGTCAGACGGGGCAGAAAGCCCCTGCCCAAAAGGATAAGGCCGTGGAGCAAGACCTGGCTATCGGTTTGGCTTTTAAATCTCACCCCTAAGGGAGCCAGCCAAAAATACTGCTCATACAGACCTCAAACGGGCTTCAGGCTTTCGTACAGAGAATGAAGATATCGACCCATTATAGCATAGGAATGATACTTTACAACATAACTACGAGAAGCATCGCCCAAGGCACACAGTTTATCTTTGTCAATAATCAGAGAAGCTAAAATTTCATATATGTTTTTGGGGGTCGCGTCAATAATTGGAAAATCTGAGGGCAATTGCTCCCGAATATGTGACGCAATGCGGCATACGACAGGAATGCCGAAAGCCATAGCCTCCAAAGAAGCCATCCCATACATACCAAGAATTAGCTGATCCACAAAAATATCCGCCTCCGCAATATGGCGCAGTACCCCTTGATGAGGCAAACCAGAAAGAAGTGTAAAGCGGATATGAAAATGTTTTTCCAATTTTTTTATCGCTTCAATGATATAAGATGTCCCTTTGATGTTATATTCAGATGGCGCATGAACAATGTTTATACGATTCTCATTTTTTTTATTCTCTATAGGTATCAAATAATCTGTATTTAACGTATGCCTTATAGGAATAAAAATTTTCTGCGCATCAGTAATAAGGTGAGGCACAAGATCAACAGGCGCTAAAAAAGTAAATCCTTCGTCAAAAAAAATTTTTTGTTTTAATTTATTTGCCTTCGAAATATTTTTTAATTCATTAAAACATAAATTTTTAGTAAAATGAGAATACCATGGATTTAATTCAAGCTCTAGCAGGGGATCTCTAATATCGTCTCCCTGCCAATGTACAATTTTTTTTACTTTATAGCGTCTCATCCATCGTAAATCAAGCGGAAGAAATAAAATTTTGTTTCCTGTATACCAATGAAAAATACCACAGTATTTTAGATGCTTAAGGAGTTCGCGAGCTAAAAAAGGCCTAGCAATGGTTGCAGGCATTATTTTATGCAAACATAGCGAACGGCATACGTGTTTAGCTATAAAAAAATTGTGATCAATCGTATTATACTGCGAATTATCTAACAAAGCCACATGCGATACATATCCAAAGGCGTGTAAGGCCATGCAATGATGATAGACGCGCGAACCCCAATTGCTTGGGAAGTGCAGAATATTTCGTTCATTAGGCACAGTGTATAGCATAAATTTATCACCGAGTTATTTATATGATAATTGTTTCGCAAATCTTTTTGCGTCTAAGTATGATAGCTGGATACATGATCTCTATGTTACAGCGAGTGCAAATTCGGGAAGGTGTCTGTTCGGTAGGCACACTTTATCCTTTATCTTGATGACGTACACGAAATTTGTAATAATATATTAAAGAGATGTGACAAAGTCAATATATTGTGATTTCCAGTCTGTAATAAATAAAGCCTCTCGTTGTTCTTTGGTAAGAATTTCTTGATGTTTACCTCGTAATAGTGCAATCAGTTCATCAAAAGATGTAAACTGCGCAATTGGAAGGTCTTGCATTGCAGAATTTGAAATGGGCGACCGCCAAGAAAAAACATATTTCCCCAACGCTACGGCTTCCAGTAACGCAGTTGAGACTTCGCCTATGACAATAGATACATGACTAAATGTATCATAGATATCCGTATTTGTATCAATATGGATTCCTGAAATTCTCGCTATGCTTGTTCGTAGGAAAAGATTACGTTCCGAAGGATGAGGGCGCACGAAAATTTTTCTCTCGGGGAACGCTTTAAGAACTGCATAAATGCTTGAAGCGAATTCTTCATAATGTCCGTTAAGAGCGAATAGAATATCGCCACATTCACTTTTCTCGCTAATCAAAAGTGCGCGCATAGAGAA
>Ga0099364_10001956_pt1 | contig 33245 bp, 22 predicted proteins | sample TergutTh196P3_FD_73070 | JGI IMG/M metagenome (GOLD analysis project Ga0099364, IMG submission 73070) | Microcerotermes parvus P3 segment gut microbial communities from Pointe-Noire, Republic of the Congo - Th196 P3 | ecosystem: Host-associated > Arthropoda: Insects > Digestive system > Gut ... | reverse complement strand
AGAAATGCCTATGTCACCGCCAACTGCCGTAAAGGCTATCAATACGTCTGCAATACAGCGACAATCCACGCCGCAATCACAAACAAGCGGTTAGAACAAAGAGGTCTGACATCGCTGTCAAACCTCTTTGCAAAAATCCACTTAGCAGTATAGCTGCTGCAAATTGAACCGCCGTATACCGAACGGTACGTACGGTGGTGTGAGAGGGGCGAAGCCCGTTGCGGTTAGCCCCTACTCGATTTTCCCGATAATACGGGCTTTACTTTCTCTTACGCTCCTTGCTTTTTGGCAACTTGAACCGTTTGATGGATTCGCCGGTTTCGGCCTGGTATTGACGCGGTGTAAACCCGCTCAACTCCCAAATATGGCTATTGTCGCGCAGGTTATTATACATCCGCTCAAACGTGCCGCGAAAATCTTCGTCAGCTATGGGGGCGTCCGCTACTTCCAAGTCTCTTAAAATCTCAGCCGGATCAGTCAGCCGGCTTAATGAAAAAGAAATGCCAAGCTGCAAATTGTCCAGCAGCCGTTCATCTTTGACATGCTCCGCTAAAAATGCGTTTATTTCTAATTCTCCAGGGCTTATCGGCGCGTCAAGATGCTCTTTTCCCGTGTATTCGCGGATAACGCTCTTGGTGGGCATGTAATAGTCAATATCTTCGGTTGCTGCCCATAATTCCTCGAAGTCATCATAAAACAAGCAATCGTGTACGACAAAGCCATCGACAAAGTAAAAATCGGAATGGAAGTACGCCCGGTCTGACAAAAACTCTTTCGCTGCGTCAACCGTAATTTTCTCTTTGTGGTGGTGATTCCAGACCTCTACAAAAAAGCTGATTTCATAAGCGCCGTAAAGGTTAATCATAGCGGCGGCATACTCTGAAAGCTCCAGTTTATATGCATTCATTGCCGCAAAGTCTTTTCTTGCTGTGACCTCGCGGAATATTGCAGCCAGTTCATCGGGCAGGACGAGGTAATATCCATCATCGTCCTCAAAAAGATATATCAAGTCATTATAAAGAAAAACTTGGGACGGGTAGTATTCTATGTTATCCTCCCACGCGGCTTTCTTCTCCGTTAATTCGGCTGCATAGCGCAGGAAGCCGAGTTCGGTTTCATTACACAGGTATATGTAGGTACGAAACCGTTCTGCTATATCAGCGATTGGGTTTTCATACCCATCCACCATACCATTATCAATCACTTCATTGCGCCGTTCAGCGGCTTCAATGCAGCCTGAAAGCGAATAAACCCGCTCGGTGCATATCGCTATGGATTCATACATTTCTTTGATTCTATCATTCAATAGGTTCATCATATTATCTCCATTCGTATTCAAAGGGCAAATATCGAAGAAAGGAAAAACCGAAATACGGCTCATGTTTATCTAAACCACTAACACTATTATACAGCTATCGGGAGCCAAAATCTATGCCATGATTTTTCGGTTACGGTTTATATATATGGCATTTGTCAGTGTACCTAAAGACCTCAGCCGCGTCAAGACGAAAGTGGCGCTAAACCTCACCAAACGCCAGCTTATTTGCTTTGGTACGGCGGCGTTAATCGGAATCCCTGTATACTTTTTCACAAGGGGAACCATCGGGAACAGCGCGGCGGTGCTTCTGATGATGGCAATGATGCTACCGCTTTTCATGCTTGCCATGTATGAGCGGGACGGCCAGCCTGCGGAGAGAATTCTCCGCAACTACGTCCGCGCCTCCATCTTCTGGCCGTGCAAGCGGCCATACAAGACGGAGAATTTCTACGAAATACTTGACAAGGAGAGTAAAGTTATTGCAGAAGAAAATAAAAATGCAGCAAAAGCGCCTGTCGCAGGCAGAAAAACAGGCAAGGGAAAACCGCGCCAATACTGATAAATCCGTTCCACGCAAACCTCAATCCAAGAAGCCGCCCGATAAAAAGGGCGGCTTCTTTTCACGTTTGTTAGCCAAAATATTCGGTCGCGCCGACGCGCCGCAGACCGTTCAGCAGAGCATACCGTACCGGGAAATGTACCGCGACGGAATCTGCCGCGTAAACGACCGGCTGTACACCAAGACCATACGGTTTTATGACATAAACTATCAGCTTGCGCAAAACGAGGACAAAACGCATATCTTTGAGAACTACTGCGATTTCCTCAACTACTTCGACAGTTCAATAGGCATACAAATATCCTGTATCAATCAGTACGGCAACCTTGAAGATTTCCAGCGGTCTATCAATATTCCCGACCGTGACGACCTTTTCAACCCCATGCGCCGGGATTATTCCACTATGCTCAAAAATCAGCAGTCGAAAGGCAATAACGGCCTTGTTAAGACGAAATATGTCACCTTCGGCATTGAAGCCGATAACCTCAAGGCGGCGAAACAGCGGATTGAGCGCGTGGAAGCCGATATACTAAGCAATTTCAAAGTCCTCGGCGTGCCGGCAGAGTCCTTAAACGGCACGGAGCGCTTGGAAATACTGCACGGCTGCTTCCACCCGGACGGGCAGGAGAAATTTCGCTTTGATTGGCGGGATATTCCCCGCACCGGCCTTTCCACAAAAGACTATGTCTCCCCCACGTCATTTGATTTCGGCGGCAAGATGTTCCGCATGGGCACGACTTACGGCGCTGTCAGCTTCTTACAAATCCTTGCGCCGGAGCTTACCGACCGGATGCTTGCAGATTTCCTTGACATGGACAGCGCCGTAACGGTATCGCTGCATATCAAAGCCATCGACCAAAGCGAAGCCATCAAGACCATTAAGCGCAAACTTTCCGACCTTGACGCGATGAAAATTCAGGAACAGAAAAAGGCGGTGCGGAGCGGTTACGACATGGACATCATCCCCACCGACCTTGCTACCTACGGTGATGAAGCCAAAAACATGCTGGCAGACCTACAAAGCCGCAACGAGCGTATGTTCCTTGTGACTATCGTAGTTTTGAACACTGCGAAGAAAAAGCAGAAACTTGAAAACGACATTTTCGCGGCGGCAGGCATTGCGCAGAAGTATAACTGTGCGTTAAAGCGCCTTGATTATCAACAGGAACAAGGGCTTATGTCCTCCCTGCCGCTCGGTTTGAATCAGATTGAGATTAAACGCGGGCTTACCACATCGTCCACGGCAATCTTCGTACCGTTTACCACGCAGGAACTTTTCCAAACCGGGGAAGCGTTATATTACGGTCTGAACGCTCTTTCCAACAATTTAATCATGGCAAACCGTAAGAATTTAAAGAACCCAAACGGTCTGTTTTTGGGAACGCCCGGAAGCGGTAAAAGCTTTGCTGCGAAGCGGGAAATCGTCAATGTGTTCCTGCTCACCGGCGACGACATCATCATATCCGACCCGGAAGCCGAGTATTTCCCACTCGTCAACCGGCTCGGCGGTCAGGTTATCAAGCTGTCGCCCACATGCAGCCAGCACATCAATCCGATGGACATTAACGTGGACTATGACGATGACGACCCGCTTACCCTCAAGAGCGATTTCATCCTCTCCCTGTGCGAGCTTATCGTCGGCGGCAAGATGGGGCTTGAACCCGTTGAAAAAACCATCATTGACCGCTGTGTGCGGCTTGTGTACCGCGATTTCCTCATTGACCCGCAGCCGGAGAAGATGCCGATCCTGGAGGATTTGTATAACCTACTCCGCCAACAAAAAGAACCGGAAGCGCAGCGTCTCGCTACCGCCCTTGAAATCTACGTCACCGGTTCCCTCAATATTTTCAATAACCGAACCAACGTGAATTTAAGTAACCGGCTTTGCTGCTACGACATCAAGGAGCTTGGCAAGCAGCTTAAAAAAATCGGGATGCTGATTTTGCAAGATCAGGTGTGGAACCGTGTTACCGTCAACCGCGCCGAACACCGCACCACTTGGTTTTACGTCGATGAATTTCATTTGCTCTTAAAAGAAGAACAAACAGCGGCGTACTGCGTGGAAATCTGGAAACGGTTCAGGAAGTGGGGTGGCATTCCGAGCGGTTTGACCCAAAACGTGAAGGATTTGCTGGCATCAAGGGAGATTGAGAACATTTTCGAGAACTCTGACTTCATCTATATGCTCAATCAAGCGGCGGGCGACCGGGCAATCCTCGCAAAACAGCTTGGTATTTCCACGCACCAGCTATCCTACGTTACCCATGCGAACGCAGGCGAGGGCTTGCTCTTTTTCGGCTCTACAATCATTCCATTTATTGACAGGTATCCGAAAGATACGGAAATCTATAGGCTCCTTACGACGAAATTAAATGAACAGGGGATGAAACCCGATGAGCACGTATGCAAAGATTAAACATAAAACAACGAGGGCGGTGATTGTATCAAGGTCTTAGAACTGTTTGCAGGCCGGCGGTATATCGGTAAAGCGTTTGAACGGTGCGGGCATATCGTAAACATTTGCTGCATCGCAATAAACGGACATGGAGAGGAGGAAAACACGGCATGAACGAACAAACGAATACGCCACGCGAAACCCTCGCGGAAAATGAATATGTCAAGGATTTATTCGGTATCCTGCGCGAGCATCACAGGGATACGTCAGGGCTTGACGCCTTGCTTGGCCACGTTTCCGATATGGAGGACTTCGCAAAGCAGTCTGAGGGCAGGATTGCAGATATGAAGTGCCAGCTTGAAGAAATGCGGGAAATTCAAAACCATCCGGTCAAAAACGCCCTGCGTAACGCCATAAAATCGCTTGAAGCTTCTGTAGCGGCGATGAAAGTTCATATCGCCGAGCTGAAAGCGGATATTATTGACGGCTGTAAAAACGCCGTTGCAGCGTTTAAAGAAAATGGTATAGGCGCATTGGACAAGCTCGCGTCGTTTTTTCGTATAAAAAGTGGTTTGCTGGCGATAAAAAACAATATCGTGTCAGACATAAATGTGGTTGATAGGGCGATTGCGAGGAATGAAGCGTTTTCCAGAGAACATTATAAAGCCGGAAACGCGCTTAAAAATATGCTGCGGATTGTGATCGGTAAAGAGCCTGTTGACGCGAAAAAAGAAGCTGGCAAGCTGGCAAAGATATTAAACGCTCCGAACTATGCCCACAAAACCTGTCTGCTTGCAATCAAAAACGCTGTTGATGCGTCACTCGGCAAACTCGCGCAGCTTGAGCGGGGCGCGGACGTTGTTCGCGGCATAAAACCGGTGAGGAAAAAACCAAAGCTGGATGCACTGATTGAAACCGGAAAAGTAAAAATCGCACACAGGGACCGTGAAAAACCGTTACCGCAGCGTAACCCGCAAGAACACGGAGCCGTTATATGAGCCGCCAACAATTCAGCGCCCGCAACAAAATCGTTCAGAAGATGTCCCGCGACGGGCTTGTTGAGCGGGATATTACGGCAGGTGAAGAAAAGCGTATCAGTATGCGAAACGTGGATTTTAGCCTCCGTGAGCATACGCAGGAACAACCGTCCTATTCCCGGCGTGGGGATAGGGCGGTTCGCTCTAAATCAAAAACGAAAGCCATACAAAAGTTTCAAGAGTTTAACCGGCTAAAACCTGATGTTACATATCCACAAATCGGTGAGGCGGTACAATACAGAGATAATACAATTCATCCATCAGATTTTGTCATAGGAGATGAACCGCGGTATCTTACACAGAATAATGAGAGTGTAGCAATCCCGCCTGATATTTCAGAGGAGTTTTTCCCTGCCGAATCGCCGCATGAAGCACTGGATTCACCGCAAAAGCTCCAAATGGAGTCCTCCAATCAGGGCAGAAAACTAAAAATGCGGGAAGTCAATACATTTCGTCACGATAACCGGCCTGCCCTGCACCATGAACATAACAAGCGTCAACAGCACGAAGCGCTCCAGAATCAGGAAATCAACATGCCACAGGAAACGGCATCAAAACATCATGCTTCAAAACCCGGTATACACAAAAACCCTGAAATCGCAAATCAAGATAATCTGCAATTCACCTCAGAAACGTCAGTTTTATCAAACGAAACATCCGTCACAGATCACAAGATTCTGAAAGCGGAGCATCAGACTGAATACCCAAATACCCGGCTCCAGAAAGCGCAACCCAACCTCCCCGGAATACACAAAATCGCATCGGAGCGCGTATTTGACGAAAAAATCGGGAAAGCGAAACAACGGATTTTTTATAAAAAAGAAGCTATTCCGAAGGCTGGACATCTGAAAGGGCGTTTGAATTTCCGTCCTGTAGAAGCAGGCGTTAATACAGCCGTAGCGTTAGGGCACCGCAAAGCGTATCAGGTTGAACATGAGAATGTTGGTATGCAGGCCACGCACCGGGCTGAAATGGCCATTGAGGGCGGTGCACGGTTTGCATTTAAACGACATAATGTCGCTAAATATCGCAAAATTACGGGGGCAGCAACCGCTTCAGGCAAAAAAGCTTCAAAATTGTCTTTTGCAAAATCATCCGCTCGAAACCGGAACCTTAAAAGCAATCCCGCGTCAAAAGCAGTGCAGAAGCGCAATATACAAAGGCAGTACGCGAAAACGGCGCGAGGTGCGGTAAAATACGCGAACAAAGCAGGTGTAACTGTTAAAACTGCGGTGAAAGCCGCCGTCGCAATCATCCGTTCAAACCCCGCAGCTATAATTATCCTTATTATTGGCATCCTCTTGTTTTTTGGCATCATGTCGATTGCCGGGATGTTCGCAAATATTGCAGACAGCAGTTTTAAAGGCATTATCGTAGCGTCATACCTTGCTGAAAATGAGGATATTGACAACGCTGAAAACGCATATGCAGGATGGGAAATGGATTTGCGGGAACAGATTGAGAATGTCGAACAAGACCGGCCCGGATTTGACGAATACATATATGAGATTGACGAAATCGGGCACGACCCTTTTAAGCTGTTGGCATACTTAACAGTCATGTATCAAAACTTTCCGTTTGACGCCATCGCCGGTGAGCTCCGCGCATTGTTCGATGAACAATATACCCTGGATTTTGAAGAAATAATCGAGATACGGTACTACACAAACTCGGACGGTGATCAGGTTCCATACGAATGGCACATCTTAAAAACTACTCTCACAGTAAAACGGTTGGATGACATCATATCAGAACGAATGGTTGATGACAAATCAGAACACTTTACCGCACTTATGCAAACGAATGGCGGTAGGCAGTTCGCAGGAAGCCCCTTTGCGTTTGACTGGACGCCATATATCACAAGCTATTACGGCTGGCGCGAGGACCCTTTTACCGGTGAAAGAGAATTTCATAACGGCATCGACATCGGACCGTCATTGGGAACCCCAATTATCGCGGCTCACGACGGCGTGGTGAGCAGGGCTGAATGGGGTACGACAGGATACGGGCGGCAAATAGTCTTACAAGACAAAAACGGTCTTTCAACTCGGTATGCCCATTGTGACGCGCTTTTCGTAACGGCAGGGCAAACGGTTAAGCAAGGAGACGTTATCGCCACGGTTGGCAGCTCTGGCAGGTCGTCGGGCCCACACTTGCATTATGAGGTCATGATGAACGGGCAAACCTTGAACCCTTTATTTTTCGCCCAAACACAGCAGCACACTAGCTGAATGCCGGTGTGCTTCCTTCATCCATAATTATTTCAGCAAGGTTCTGTTTCCCGTAAATGACCCGTGATATGTACACAATTTCGTTATCATCGTCAACAAGGTAAAACATCAGGTAATTACCGATTACGGCGGTGCGGTAGCCTTCCGCCCGTAACCTTTCATCCCGTGACAACGGGTAGATATACGGGTGCTTTTGGATTTTGCCGCGCCTTTTTTCAACAGCCTGGTAAAACCGTTCGGCGGCTTGCGGGTTTGATAGTGTTTTGCGGATATACGTGATAATATCGGAAACATCTTTCGCGGCCTGTTCTGAAAACTTACTCCGAAAAGCCATGTTCTTCCCTCAATTTCGTCATGAATATATCTGCGTCTATTACTTTTCCTGATTTAATCTGGCTGCTGCCGATGTCCAGCATTTCATAGAGCTCATCTTTGTCACGCGCGATAACGCTTCTGGGCGCTGACGGTATTTTCACATCAAAAGGCAGGCCGCCGACAAGACTGACCTGATGTAGCAGTATGTTTACCGCTTCGGAGATGGATAAACCTAGCGTTCCAAGCGTTTCTTCCGCGTTTCGTTTCACATCTTCGTTAACGCGGATATGCAATACTTCATTTTTGGCCATGATATCACCCCTCGCATATATTGTATCACGAAATCAACACATTATCAATACATTTTTAAGGAGGCAAAAATGCAAAGATATACTAATAAAGGTGTTAAGCGCATAATCTCATACATAACTGTTTCAGCGATTATGCTGACACAGTTTTTTTCTTTATCAGCATTCGCTGTATCAACAGAAATAAACATTGAACTACAACCGGGTGCCAATGCACCTGTTATAGAGCAACCTGACCTATCGAAGGAATCTGTAACAATAAACTACTTTGATGATTACGAAAGTTTTTTTGCATATGACGCCGGTACAGTCACGTTTGAGGATGTTATTAAGCAGCTTCCCGGCGTAATTACAGGCATCGACAATCGCGGTAATAAACACGATATTAACGTGACATGGAATTGCCCTGAATTTAACCCAAACCCAACAGACTTCGGGGAGAACATCTTCACATCAGAGTTTAGCCACCAATACAGCCTTGCTTACGGTGTTGAAATCCCGACAATCGCAGTCTGTATTTTGCCTGCACATGCAGTTGAGGTTACACCGGCGTCGGTTGGGATAGCGCCAGCTTATAATCCTCTCGATCTTCCCATGTCTCCTTTCCCTGTTGACATGCTACCGTTTAACTATACGGGTACTGTAGAAGCGTTTGTATGGGAAAGCGGTAAATACTATGCGCTGCTAAAAACGGACGGTGTTCTTACTCCAAAGGGGAACATGACTGCCGATTTATTTTTAGTTGGAGGAGGACATGCAGGTGGCGGCAGGTCCGGCAGCGCAAACCGAACCGGTGCTGGTGGCGGAAGCGGCGGAAGTTACCGCACCGTACTAAACCGTTCTTTTGACACAACTCCGCGTTCCGTTACCATAGGCGCTTCAGGTGTGCATTCCGCAATCCCCGCCTTAAGCTTATCCAGCGAAGGCGGCACCGCTGGCGGCGGCGGTGGTACTGGCGGCCAGTCCGGCAGTTCTTCAACTTCTGCCTCTGGCAGTGACCTAAATGGTTGGTCCGGGAATCCCGGTGGTGCCGGTGGATTCGCGTTTGGCGGGGATGTATATCCCTTTAACCAGGCAGCTCTCCGATTTTCCGGTGGCGGCGGTGGTGGTGGTGGCAGTGCCGGTACCAATAACGGGATCACTGGTACATCTGGCGCTGGTGGCCCGGGTGGAGCACGCGGCGGTGGTAACGGCGGAAGCGGTAGTGGAATCAGCGGTGCTGCTGGAAGCGCCAATACTGGCGGCGGTGGAGGCGGTGGAGGTGGCTCCAGATGGAACACGACCACCGGCGGCGCTGGAGGTTCCGGTGTCATTGTCATCCGGGGCGTCGCTGAGAGCCCTCCGACAGTCCCTGCTTCCATTACAATCCCCGCATCAATTACATATAACCAAGCCTTTACTATATCATGGGGTACATCCACTTCTCAAGGTGGAACCATCGCGTCATATATCCTTGAACGCTCCATCAACGGTGGCACATGGACGCAAATCCAGAACAGTACCTCTACCAGCATTTCACAGACGCTTACCCGCGACCAAGCGGATAATGTGAATTACCGAGTAAAAGCAAGGTCGGCGGCTGGCCTTGAATCCGGTTGGCAGACAGGTACGGCCAGAACGGTAATCAATAACCACGCGCCGACAAATGTCCCGTCGTTTTCAGCGCAGCCTGCCGCCGCCGTCAATTCATGGGAGACATCAAGCATGACATGGACATGGAACGCGTCAACCGACGCGGACGGCGATACGATCAACTATGTGGTTGAACGGTCACTAAACGGCGGCGCATGGACGCAAGTACAAAATACTGCCGGAATGTCGTATACACACACGATTACCAGCGAAGATTCGACTGTAGCGGTACGGATTCAGGCACGGGATAGCAGGGGCGCGAACAGCGCGGGGCATTTGACGTCAAGCAGTATCCAGGTACGACAGGACACAACCCCGCCGACTGTTCCACCGAGTATTACGATACCTGAATCGATTACATACAATGGCCCATTTATGATTTCATGGGGCATATCAACCAACTCACAGGGTACGATGGGCGGGTACATCCTTGAGCGCCAAATCAATAGCGGCGCATGGGCACAGGTTTATCAGGGTATGAGTGCAAGCTTTGAGCAAACCCTGACCCGTGACCAAGCGAATACCGTCGCGTACCGTGTCCGAAGCCATACGCTTGCAGGTGCAGCATCCGAAAACCGGACAAGCGGGACAATCGGCGTGGTAAACAACTTTATTCCGTCCGATGTGCCCTCGTTCAACTCTATCCCTAACCTTACGGTCAACGCATGGAGCCATCCTACACTGACATGGGAATGGGCAGAGGCGAGTGACTATGACGGTGACGCTTTAACGTATGCCGTTGAAATCTCCCATGACGGCGGCAGTATATGGACAGAAATACGAAATACGACAAGCAGGACATACACTTACACCATCGTTAAACCGAGCGACAATTCTATCATGGTACGGGTACGGTCATATGATGGCCGCGATTACAGTTCAGGTTATTTGGCATCAAGAGAAACTACAATTATACAAGATACGACGCCACCGGAAATCGTTATCGTCCCCTCGACAACTGGATGGGTAGGCGACCAAGTGATCCTGACAGCGAGTATTTCTGATACGCAGTCAGGCTTGGCAAGCGTTACGTTGCCTGACGGATCTGTAACATCTTTGAACGGTACGAGTACATCGGTGTCATTTACCGCAACGACAAACGATATATATACATTCACTGCAATGGATAATGAAGGGAATGAATCGACAGAATCATATGAGGTAACGAACATAGACAATTCATTCCCGTCCATTTCGTATATCATGAACCCGTTGTACGGCGATTTCACGAACGACCATGTAACACTCACATTTACCTTGAAAAGCCCGATGTCAAGCCTCACAGGGTTCCAAAGCCATACCGGGCTTGAAAAAATCACGGGGAATGAGCTTATTAAAGTGGTTGAGATTACCGAAAACGGGACATATACGTTTACCGTCACAACCGAAGTCGGCAGGACTGCCACGGTGAACGTATTGATTAACCAGCTTGACTTCATCCCTCCAACCCTCTCTGTAACGCCGCGTGTCAATAGCTGGACAAACAACGCGACAGTCACGATTGACATAGCGGCGTCCGATGAGTATTCGGGACTTCGCAGGATTATCCTGCCTGACGGGACGGCGGTTTACGGGACAACCGGGCTTCCGTTTCAAATCACCGAAAACGGCGAATACACGTTTATCGCAGAAGATTTCGCAGGAAATACAACGGAATACGTCCTTGACTACGGATGGTTTGACAGAACGCCATATACCGTCGATGGAATCAAATTCCTACCCAAAGGACGAAACCTGCTTGAAGATTTTCTGTTGTTCCTTAGACTTGACAGGTTCGTGACAAATGAATTTGTCACGATGAATGTCATCACCTCTAAGGCGCCGCTAGGGTTAGACGGCGAATCCCCTGTGACACACGTAAATTACAGGATATTCCGTCATAATGACACGCTGATTCAGGATTGGCGGCGCATACCCGTGGACGAAGTTCCTGTAATTGATTATGAGATGAGCGGGTACGTCGAAGTTTTCGTCGAAGACGCTGCGGGGAATATATCAGAAACATTTAGCACCGGCATCATCATTGACCGCAAACCGCCGCAGGTATCATATACACTATCCACATTTTTGCCAACCGAAGATGACGTAATCGTTTATCTTACTGCAAGAAAAGACGCAGACAGCAGCGGGATGCGCGGTTGGTCGTTCCCTGACGGGACATTCGTTCCCGGCGAAGAAGCACAATTTACTCCCGAGCGCAATGGGACGTACATCTTTGTAGCGTCCGATAACGCGGGGAATACGTCCGTGCTTCCCGTCGTCATAACAAACTTGCTACGTGAACAGTCAGCGATGCCCGGTCCATTAAACCCCATTAACAGGGGCGACGTCAGGATAATGGGTTCCGGTTCTGTGAGCAGCGCTGAAATCATCGTCACGTTCCCGGACAGGAGCAAAGCTGAAACCACTGTCCGTTCCGATGGGGCATGGACGCTTACTATCCCAAACGATGTTGACCTCAAGGTTGGGCAAAAAGTTGACGTAGCGCAAAAAGAAACAGGCAAATCCGTAAGCGATGCTGTGGCTGTGACGGTCACGAATGATAATAAATCAGATACGCCGGATACGGTCAATCCCATCAATCCCGGTGATGAAACCATCACAGGCGATGGCAAACCCGGCGCTGAAATTATTGTCACTTTCCCTGATGGCGAAGAAGAAAGAACAATCGTAAACCCTGATGGTTCATGGGAAGTGCCTGTACCGCCCGGAACCGAGCTTAAAGACGGTGACGAGGTGCTTATTCAGCAAAAAGAACCTGAAAAAGGTGAGAGTGACATCATCGTAATCGAAGTAGGGTCTGGTGAAGGGCATGGCTCGAAATCAAATAAGCCTGATACGGTAAACCCTATTTACCCTGATGATGACAAGATTACTGGCACCGGCAAACTCAGCGCGGAAATCATTGTGGTGTTCCCTGATGGTGGGAAAAGCACTGCAAAAGTCGGGACTGACGGCATTTGGGAAGTAAGCATCCCTGCTGCTGTTGACCTTAAAAATGGGGATGAAGTTGAAATCCGGCAGAAAGAACCCGGCAAGCTACCGAGCGATCCGGTCAAGGTTGTAGTCGGGTCAGGCAAAGGACATGGTGCTAAATCCGATAAGCCTGAAACAGTAAATCCGATTGATGCCGGTAACAAAACCGTTAGCGGTACAGGTAAATCCGGTGCCGAGATTATCGTAACGTTGCCTAACGGCGATAAAGTGACCGCAATCGTCCGTTCTGACAGCACGTGGGAAGCACTGGCACCTGCGGCATATACCTTTGAAAACGACGACAGGGTTGAGGTCCAACAGAAAGAGCCCGGAAAAATCGTGAGCGATAAAGTCGTTGTCATCGTGGGTTCAGGTGAAGGGTATGGAGTGACATCCGATAAATCCGACAAGCCCGATACAGTAGACCCGATTGATGCTGGCGACAAAACCGTTACCGGCACAGGAAAGCCCGGAGCCACGATTATCGTCACGCTGCCAAACGGCGATAAAATAACCACAATCGTCCGCCCTGATAGAAAGTGGGAAGCGCAGGTGCCGCCATCACATACCCTTATTGATGGCGATAAGGTTGAAGTTCAGCAAAAAGAGCCCGGAAAACAGGTGAGCGATAAAGTCGTTGTCATTGTGGGTTCGGGCGAGGGGTACGGGCCAAAATCCGATAAACCTGATACGGTAGACCCGATTGACCCTGGCGATGAAACCGTTACTGGCACGGGCAAACCCGGCGCTGAAATCATTGTAACGCTGCCTAACGGCGATAGAATAACCGCAACCGTCCGGCCTAATAAAAAGTGGGAAGCAAAAGTGCCACCGTCATATACCCTTAAAGACGGCGATAAGGTTGAAGTACGGCAGAAAGAACCCGGTAAAATCGTGAGTGATAAAGTTGTTGTCATTGTGGGTTCAGGTGAGGGATACGGCCCGAAATCAGATAAACCCGACACGGTAGACCCGATTGACCCCGGCGACAGAACCATTACCGGCACGGGTAAACCCGGTGCTGAAATCATCGTAACGCTTCCTAACGGTGATAAAATAACCGCAACCGTCCGTCCCGATAAAAATTGGGAAGCGCAGATGCCCCCGTCATATACCCTTAAAGATGGTGATAAGGTTGAAGTCCGGCAGAAAGAATCCGGTAAAATTGTGAGCGATAAAGTCGTTGTTATCGTGGGTTCAGGTGAAGGGCACGGCCCGAAATCCGATAAACCTGATACGGTAGATCCGATTGACCCCGGCGATAAAACCGTAACCGGTACAGGCAAACCCGGCGCTGAAATCATCGTCACGTTCCCAAATGGCAGTAAAGTAGTCGCAAAAATCAGACCTGACGGAAAATGGGAAGCAAAAGTACCTGACGGTACTGACCTTAAAAGCGGGGACAAAGTAGCAATCCAGCAAAAAGAACCCGGCAAGATTCCGAGCGACAAAGTTGTTATCGTTGTCGGGTCGGGGAAAGGGCATAACACCGGCAACGGTAACGGCAATAACAACGGTTCAGGTAACAATAATGGCAGTGGGAACACCAACGGCGGCGGGTCGGGCAACAGGCCGGGAGGGTCAGGTAACAGATCAGGTGGGTCAAATAGCGGTTCTTCACAGCGGCCTGATATTACAGGCGGCACATCCGTAATTCCAATAAACCCGCCTGCTAACGACGACAACACCAATCCATCTTCACAAAACCAGTCATCTGATAATTCAAGTGGCTCGTCAGGGAACAAAGGAAACAGCCGAAATCCTGATACCGGGCATATAACGTATATGGGCTTGGCGATTGGGTTGATTGCTATATCTGCATCTTTACTTGGATTGCTAAATTTCAGGAAGAAGAAAAAATAACTGCGTAATAGCTATTCATCGCATGACCAGGGGCATTAAGACGTTATTCGCTTAATGCCCCACTTTTTCGCGGTCATATATTTCACACGAAATAGGAGGAAAATCATGACGAACCCTAAGATTGAAAAAATAGACGAAGCCATTGCCAAAACCAAAAAAAGAATTTTGGAGCAGCAGGCAAAACTCCGTGAGCTGGAGCGGGAGCGCATTGACCTTGAAAACGCGGAAATCGTCGCAACATTCCGTAATGAACAATTAACGGTTGACGATATAGCAGCGCTTATCAAACTGAAAACGGGTGGTTCCACTTTCAAGCAGGAACCCGCCGACAAATACAAAATTACAGAAAGCGAGTAATGTATATGATAAAAAAGCTTTTGTTTACAATCATCCTGTCGTTATGCCTGTGCCTGCTGATGAGCGTGGGCGCGTCGGCGTCGGTTGAACCCGAAAAGGACGCCAGATTTACCATCACAATCTCCGCACCGCGCGGCTGGTATACAGATTCGGCGAACGTCACCATTATTCTTGACGATGTGAATGGCACAGGCTTTGAAAAGGCCGAAGTAAGGCACGGTCAGAGCGGACGCTGGCAGGATATTTCTGACGGCCTGCGCGCGCATGGCAGAGCGCATTTGAGGATTTCTGATAACGGTACGGTATTTGTTTCGGTCACAGATAAGAAAGGCAAAGCACATTTACGCTCCCTATATATCGAATGCTTTGACAGGGAACCCCCTACCGTAAATGCAAAAATCGAAAACGGCTCACTTGTCCTTGAAGTCCATGACGAACTATCCGGCGTCGAAAGCGTATTCATAAACGGCAACCGCTTTGAAATGCTTCCGAACGGCAAGATAGACATAAAAGGGAAAGAACTGTTCGGCAAGGACGATGAAGAAATATTGATTTATGCCATTGACCATGCGGGAAACAGGAGTAAAACAGTCAGTTTAAAAAATCCTAACTATGTCCCGCCTGCGGCAAATACACCGGAACCAAGCCAACCGGCAGCGGCCCCGCCGCCCGAATCCACACCACCGCCTGCGCCGAGCGCACCGCCCGCTGCTCCCGCACCTCCGCAACCGAATCCGCCAGTGCAGGCCCCGCCGCCGTCCGAACCGGTTGATGATTCAAGCGTGACGCCCACGGATGGGAGCGGTACAGTGATAGAAAATAGTGAGAAAACTTCCGCGCAACGGGAGTTTTTTACGATTACATCCGAAAAAGGAAACGATTTCTATATCGTTGTGGATAAAGAAAAATCCGATAAAAACGTGTACCTGCTTGCCGAAGTTACCGAAGAAGGGCTTTTAGGATTGACAAAACCTTCCGATACAGGGTTGGACGGGCCCCCGTTTCCACCGCCTGATTTAATCCCGGAACCGGAGGAACCGACCGATGATGAGCTGCCTGAACCTTTACCCGAACAAAAACAGGAATCCGGTGCTGGCTCAATCATACTGATTGTAATTGTCGCGGTCATCTTCGGCGGTGCTGCGTATTACATCAAAATCATCCGCCCGAAACGAAATGCCGCAGACCCTTACGACGATGACGAGGAAGATTACGATGATAGTCCTGACGGGGAATCAGACGATGATTACGATGATGGGTACGATGACGATTATGCCGACGAAAACGATGAATAAGGTGCAGCCGTAAATGAAAAAATTATGCGTTTTCTTAATAATTCAATGCCTGCTTTTGTTGCCATGCCTAACGGCATATGCCGAGGTGAGTGCTATACCTGAGCCTGTTATTGCGGAGGAAGCTCCGCAAGCTGACACCGAAAGTCCGACTTCCGTTCCTATCCGTGATATGGGGGCGGATATTCAGCCGGTTAGCATAGATGTTACGCCCGAAAACGGCGTAATACTGATAAAAAAGACATATGAAGTACCCCACGGCATTGACCCGCAAACGCTTATTGAGCCCTTTAATCAGTATGGGTTTGATTTTAATGCCCGTGAGATTTTGCAAGGTGAGGTTCCCGGCGAATCCGAGTCCCGGCACGTAGAACAAACAGCCGCCACCGAAAGCGAGAGCAAAAATGAGGAAGATGTTTTAAAACAGTTCCCGGAAAGTATTGATTTTGAAGATGACGGGTATTCAGGGCAGCTTCATCTTGACGTCACGACCCTCAAAATTGAGACCGAAAACGGCAGGCATACCGCAACGGTAATTTATTACGGCAACATCACGAAAGAGACGCCCGGAAAAGCGCTGTATACCATCGTTTACGAGGGAGCACCGGAAGAATCTGAACATGCGGAGACGGATGTAATGTTGAACACCTTGTCAGACAGCAGGGCAGCGTCATTTTCTTTGAATAATGCTGATAACAACAGGTATATATACCTGTTGCCTCTCATTTCATGTGTGCTTTTTCTAATCGGTGCCATTGTCGTTCCGGTATACGCCAAAAGGAAGCTTAAAAAAGAACATAAACAGCCGCCCCGTCGCCGTAAGAGGTAGAACATAACAATGCGAGGGACAATTTGCCCCGCGCTACCGTCAGTCTTTACGCAATATTTCTTTCACGACCGCAGATATGCTTGCAAACGCATTTTCATCGAGCTGCTTCAATTCCCCAATCAATTCGATTAACTCAGCAGGCTGCTTGCTTTCCTCGTCAAAGAACTCTTTGGGGGTGATTTTCAAATAATCGCAGATATAGAAAAATATCTGCATAGTTGGAAAAGTCTTTCCATTTTCAATTTGATTTATATAATTCCTGTTTTGACCGATTGCAAGGCTCATTTCCCTGGCAGAAATGTCTTTCATCCCGCGTAGTTTAGCAAGACGCTCCGCAAAGAATTCCTCATACATAATAAAACACCCCTTTGCAATATTCTAACTTACATACAAGATGGTTATGCAAGAATATATAAGGCGTATTCATTGACAAGCAACAATCAATCTTGTATAATTTCATAAATGCCATTTTAAAAGGGGTGGTGAATTTCAGTATCAAAGAATTTGATAGGTCATTCAGCGATTTTCTTGAGCGTGAAGAATACGACAAAGCGGCAAACGCTTTGTTTTCGATTACACTCATGGCGTTCAAAGCTGGATGGCTGGCAGCGGGTGGAACTCCCCTAAAGCCTCAAAAGGTTGTGGAATTGGTTAGGCCATTATATAAATTGCCGCCAGAAGATCATCCCGACTACATAGAAACCGATATTACGGATGATGAATCATGACTTGGTTGTATGATGATACCAATGAGCTTATGATTACGTTAATCGTCATGCTTACGATTGTCTCTGCAATAAGATTCATAAAGGCAAAGACGAAAGTTGAAAAGGCAGAAATAATTAAACTTTGGGTTTCCGGCAATATGTTGTTTGTGCTTGTTTTGCTTATGTCCCACTATCTTTCATCTATCATCAGAATTTAGAGAAAATCCAAAAAAATACTACCTAAAAATCCGTAGCTTCACAGCCACGGATTTTTTTATTTCCACAAGGAGGAATCATTTATTGAACTTAATTTTATGTGAAAAACCTTCTGCCGCAAGGCAAATATCGTCTGTTCTCGGTGCAAAAATGAAGCGCGGCGGGTACTTTGAGGGGAACGGATACCTCGTCTCATGGTGTTTAGGACATCTCGTGGAGCTTGCAGCGCCCAAAGCATATGACGAGAGATACGACAAATGGAACCTTACCGATTTGCCGGTTATTCCGGCTGTTTGGAAGCATTTCGCCGTGCCGGATAAAATGAATCAGATTGATATTCTGCATAAGCTGATGCAAAATGCACAGGTAAATACGGTCATAAACGCGTGTGATGCGGGACGCGAGGGCGAATTGATTTTCCGGCTTGTCTACGATTACTGCGCCTGCGACAAACCTGTGCAAAGGCTTTGGATTAGCAGTATGGAGGAAAAAGCAATTAAGACTGGATTTGAAACCCTGAAACCCGGTGCGGACTACGACGCCTTATTTCAATCGGCGCTGTGCCGGTCACAGGCTGATTAGCTTGTCGGGATTAACGCGACGCGCCTTTTTTCCTGTCTGTACGGCGCGACATTACACGTCGGGCGCGTCCAAACGCCAACGCTTGCGATGATTGTAGAGCGGGCGCAGGCGATTACTGATTTTACAAAGGAGAAGTTTTATACAGTGGAAATTAACTACTTAGACATAAAGGCTGTAAGCGCGCGTATACCGGATAAAGAAAACGCTGAAATCACACAAAATGCTTGTAACGGCAATGACGCGGTTATCAAGCGGGTGGAACGGACGAAAAAGACTGTGTTGCCACCAAAATTATACGATTTGACCGCGTTACAGCGCGAAGCAAACAGGATTTTCGGGTACACAGCGCAGCAGGCCCTTGATTGCGTACAGGCGTTATACGAAAAAAGCCTGTGCACATACCCGCGCACGGATAGCCGGTACATAACCGGGGATATGCAGGATTCTATCCCCCGGCTTGCAGCAAAGATTTCCGCCGTGTTCCCGCCATTTAACTGTCTTGATTTAGCGTCAAATGTCGGGCAGATTGTAGATGATAGCTCCGTCAACGACCATCATGCGATTCTGCCAACGATTCAGATAGCAGACTGCAACCTCGACGCTTTGCCAAGCGCTGAAAGGAACATCCTTACCATGATAGCGGCGCGGCTTCTCTGCGCGATTGGCGAAAAACACGTTTACAATGAAACCGTTATAACCATTGACTGCGGCGGCAGCGAGTTTAAGGGTAAAAGCAAAACGGTTGTTTCAGACGGCTGGAAAGCGGTTGAATCCGCATATTTTACTTTGCTAAAAGAAAACTTTAGCAAAGAGCAGGACGAAAACAATCAGTCTTTGTCCGAATTATCTGAGGGGCAGACATTCACAAAAGTGGCAGCGGCTGTAAATGAAGGGGCGACAAGCCCTCCGAAATATTTTACGGAAGATTCGCTGCTTGCGGCGATGGAATCAGCAGGCGCGGGGGACAAGGTGAATTGCACCGAAGGGGCAAGAGAGAGTGGCCTGGGCCATCTACCGAATGACGCGGAGCGAAAAGGGCTTGGCACACCGGCAACCCGTGCGGGAATCATTGAAAAGCTTATCAAATCGGGGTTTGTGGAACGGCGAAAAAAGAACCTTATCCCAACGGATAAGGCTAAGAATCTTATAACAATCCTGCCGGACACACTCAAATCACCGTCGCTGACCGCCGAATGGGAACAGAAATTAAAGTTAATTGAGCGCGGGGAGCTTACCGCAGACGGGTTTATAGCAGAAATCGCGGAAATGGTGCGCGCGCTTATCAAAGGCCATACTAAGCCAAACGCCGAACTCCGTTCCCTGTTCGCGCCTGTTCCAAAAGGCGATGTAATCGGAATGTGCCCGCGCTGCGGCGGGGCTGTACGCGAGGGCAACAAAGGTTTTTTCTGCGATAACCATACCTGCGGGTTTAAAATGTGGAAAGAATCGAAGTTTTGGATGATGAAAAGGAAACCGCTTACTGCCGCGATTGCTGCCGTGTTGCTGAAAGACGGGCGCATTGCATTGAAGAACCTGTACTCCGAGAAAACAGGTAAATCATACGACGCGACGGTTATTCTTGACGATTCTGGCGATGGGTACGTCAATTTCATGCTGGAGTTTTGATAATTTAATTTTAAGTATAAACAGGGCTGTTTTTAATCACCGCCCTGTTTATACTTCATCGCTAAAGCAAACCGTTCAACTTTTTTGCCGTCTATCATCACAGTCTCTAAAAACATTTTCCTGGGCCGCACCCAAAAACAATCATCCTGTAAACTCTGGTATACCACAAGCTCGTCTAAAGTTTCAGAATCTTTCGCTACACAAACGGCTTTATACAGATTCCCTTTATAGTGCTTATATATCCCATTAAGTACAAGTTCTTTCATTTTCTACCTATAACCTTTTCCCTGCTTTTTCGTCTCGCCTTGAGCTTCTTCACATAATCGGGGATTATGATATTGGCGTTATTATGCTCAACAGCACGAATTTCGTCAGCACGGATTCTAAGTATCACAGATATTTCATCAACCGGCATACCGCTTGCAATCAGACGGCACACCAGTTCCTCGCGCTCATCCTCACGCCCATTTTTATATGATAAACGCGAAGTCGTATCCAACATTTTTTCTACAAATGCGATTGGAACCTTTGCTTTTGCCGGGTTAGTTTCGCCCGGTTCCATGAAAGCTTTTATCAATGGGTGTACTTCGCTCATCGTATCGCTCCTGTCCAGTAAAATATTCATCCGCATATATCATTTTACTCTGCATTCCTATGAAAAACAATAGCCTACAGGTAAAGTTTTACTTTTAAAACTTATGCTTATAAAGCGAAAAAGCCGGGTGAAATCCCGGCTTTACTTTTTTAGCTCCCACTCACGGTAGGGTACACCGCTTTTTGTACGATTCAAGTACATACACTATATACCAAAATCCGGGCAAAAGTCAATATTATTTACTTTTTTTAAAGGAGGCAACCTTACATGAACACTGAAAAACGTAATATCGACGGATATATCGAGATCGACAGTTTCCAAATCGCGTCGCGCATTGTTGTTCTGGCAGAAAAACCGGATGTTGACGAGCCGTATCTTGTCTGCAACATAAAATGGGATAACCCTTTTAATATTGAAGAAGCATACGACTGTGCGGTAACCGGCGATTATCTTGAGGCTGTAGGAGAGTTCACAAAACGTATCAACGACTTTGTGGCGGCGATTGAATCAGACCGCCAGCAATCCGGCCTGCCGAGATATATCTTAGCCGCCAACGATTGTATACCGGACAGCAAGAAAATGAATTGGGAGGGCAAGGCGATAATCATAAACGCCCAAACCCTTTCGCCTGAATACCGCTGTGTGGAACACCAAGTTGCTTTGTGTACAGGCGGTTTCGGGGCTAACCCCAATTCGCGGGGCAACGCCGTGTATATAAAAGAAATCCTGAGCGGCGAACAGTGCCGTCATGAGCGTTACAATATTTTGGGGCTTGCCGACCCTGCCAAAATGCCGGAATGGGTAAATAAAAGGCTTGCGGAGTTGCAGGACGAAAAGAAACCGCAGGAAAACGTCAGCAGGCCTATGACAGATTCAGAGAAAAAAGAGGTCGCCGCATTGGAAGCACGGGGAAAGGCCGCTAATTCCACCCTTGACGGTAAACTTGAAGCTGCAAAAAATGCTGCCGCGCGTGATAACAAAGACGGTAAGCCAAAAAACCAGCGCGGTGCGGGTGAACGGTGATGGCAGGCACGTCACAAGTAAAGGAAATCACCGCGCGGCTTGAACAGGGCGTAAAAGACTTATTTGAGAGCGACAGGTATGCCGATTATCTCAAAACCATGTCCCGCTTTCATCAATACAGTACCCGGAACACCCTGCTCATCCACATGCAGAAGCCGGGCGCAACGCTCGTCGCTGGATATACCAGTTGGCCGCGTAAATTTGGCAGACATGTCAAAAAGGGCGAAAAAGGCATTGCAATCCTTGCCCCCAGGCCTTTTACCGTTCGTGAGGAAAAGGAAAAGATAGACCCTGTAACACACAAACCGGTTTTGGACGACAACGGTATGCCTGTGGTGGAATACAAGGAGCGCCAGTTTGCGCGATTCAAGGTAGTTTCGGTATTTGATGTGTCGCAGACTGACGGTAAGCCCATCCCTTCGCTTGCAAAAGACCTGGCGGGTAACGTCGAGCAGTACGCGGCGTTCATGGACGCGTTAAAAGAAACATCACCGCTCCCCATCATATTCGAGCCGATGCCGGAAGACACAGACGGCACCTGCTACTTCGGTAATCGCATCGCAATCCGTGAGGGCATGAGTGAGATTCAGACCGTCAGCGCTGTGATACATGAAATGGCCCACGCGAAATTACACGACCAAGCCCTGCTAGAAGCCGGTGAAGATACCAAACCAAAAGACAAACGCACCGAGGAAGTGGAGGCTGAGAGTATTTCCTACGCCGTGTGCCAGTTTTTCGGCATAGAAACGGGCGAAAACAGCTTCGGATACCTCGCCGAATGGAGCCGTGGCAAAGAACTCAAGGAATTGAATGCTTCCCTTGATACTATCCGAAAAACAGCGACGGTACTTATCGACGCCATTGACGGCAGATTTGGGGAGCTTGTCGAGGAGTGCGGCATCGCCTTTGCGGTCGGAGAAGATCAAATATCCATGTATGAACTGGCAGAGGTCCAGGATGTCAAAGCACCGGCACAGGATATTTTAGACGTCGCGCAATCTCACGATACACAAGTGCCGAAGCCAGATATACCCGAATCCACGCCGCTACTGAACCATTCCTCAAGCGTTGTTGAGGCTATAAGTAAAGTTTTTACCGAACCCGAACGCGAAACACTTAAAGGAGCAATGCCAGAATTAACGCTGCCTGACATCTATGAAACGATTGCGGAAATTGCGGGGTTTGGGTACTCGCAAGAGGATATGTACCCTCTTTCCGGCGACAGAGCGCTTGAGCTCTTTGATACCGGCCATACAATTTACATGTTACATAACGATAACACCGAGGATATGGCGTTCGACCGCGACGAAATCATTACGCACAGCAGCGAGGGTTTTTGCGGGATTACAAAAGCGGATTGGGAAATGTCATCCGTATTCGCGTCGCAGAAAGCCATAGCGGAAAACAGCGAGGGCAGGCGTGAAGCGGAGCTACTGCACGGCGACGGCGATATGTTCGGAATTTACCAGATTAAAGGCGGCGCTGAAATGCGGGATTACATCTTTGAAGCACATTCGCGGCTCAAAGAGCAAGGGTTGTCCGTTCATCGCGGTAACTACGAATTAGTCCACACAGCAGCTATACCTGATTGGGTTGCAGTAAATACCGATAAAAACCCTGTATTAAACCGTATCTATGAGATATTCGACAAGGGATGCGAGGGATATAAAGGGCGCTCTGTTTCCGCCAGCGACGTAATTGTTCTCAAACTGGACAGTGGCGTTACTTCCCACTACGTTGACAGCTCCGGGTTTCAGGAATTATCCTCGTTTACAGGCCATGAAAAGCAGCCGGAGCCTGTGTTATCCGAACCTGACACATATTCCCAACTTGGGAATAACACTCATGTTCCCCCTGCCGGCCCCTCCGTCGCGGAATTGGAAGCGGATGTAAACGCCGGGCGGCAAATATCATTGACTGAATTGGCAGCCGCCATCCACAGGGAGCGCCCCGCCGCGTCCAAAAGCAAGCTTACGCTGGATGAACGGCTTGCACAGGGCAAGCGCGAAACTGTGCAGCAGGACAAGCAAGATAAACAAAATAAGAATAACCGGGAGGTCTGACCGATGAATTTTACTGTCGAAGAAGAAAACTTGATGTACATATTTGATATACGCAGCCGCCAAGCGCTGATATGCAGCATCCGCGAAGCCATGCCTGATTTTGAGGAGCCCGAGCTTTGCGAAATTGCGGAAAATGTCCTGCGAAAGCTTAATAACATGAGTGATCTGGAGTTTGCCGCCCTTGACCTCTCACCCGATTATGATAACGATGAAACGGAGGTGTAGCGCCAATGGCGTCTAAACTGCAACTTTACAACGACGTATCAGACCATGTGGCGTCGGATGTAACGGCAAAGCGCGGTAACTGGATGAGTTTCCTCGATACCGCCGCACGGCTGTACAAATACCCGTTCCCCGACCAACTGCTTATTCACGCTCAGCGCCCCGACGCCATTGCCTGCGCCCCCATTGAAACGTGGAACGAGAGTTTTAACCGTTGGGTGCGGCGTGGCTCCAAAGGCATTGCCCTCATCGACGATACCGGTAGCTATCCACGGCTTCGGTATGTGTTCGATATTTCCGATACGGAGCCGTCCGCGTACAACGCCCGTCCCGTATACTTATGGGAAATGCTGCCGGAGCATAAAACACCGGTACTCGAAGCGCTTTCTAAAACTTATGACGATGTGGGCGGTTCACTCGCCGATTCATTCCGCAGCATTGCAAAACAGCTTGCCCGTGAGTATTATGAAGATAACGCACAGGAAATCCGGTACCGCTCGGAGTTTAGTTTTCTCGGTGAATTTGACGATTTTAACCTCGGCACGGTATTCGAGGATGCGCTCACCGATAGCATCACATATATGCTGTTATCACGCTGCGGGTTCGATGCTGCCGACTATTTCGCCGGTGACGCTGATTTCCATGCTGTCCTTGATTTCAATACGCAGGACATGGTATACGCCCTCGGTACGGCGGCAAGCGAATTGTCACAACAGGTTTTACGGGATATTGAAAGCGTTATTAAAAAATATGAGCGGCAAAGGGCTGTCAGCCCGAACCTTGCCGCCGAAAGGAGCGGTACAAATGAACAAACCGATGACCTACACGCAGGCCGGGGATTATCTTCTGCCGGACATCACTCTGAACGAACCGGAGGGGAACTTGCCGGGCCTGGAGCCGGTACTCCCGCCAATCGGGAAATTCGGGAGGATGCGGAAGATGTTTCTGAAAGACCACAGGACGATAACGTACAACTCGATGCTTCTGAAAGAGACGCTGTTCCCACACCTGCGGGAGATAGACGCGGCAGCGGTGCGGAGGATGGAACAGGTGATGGGCGAACTAACAGTGAAGAACCAGATACCCGACAAGGCGGCGGACCAGATGGCGTGGACAGCGGCGATGAACTCGCTGAAAGCGACAGCGGAGGAAATCATACTCCACGAACTGGTTTACAATTAGAACAAGATGACGGGGCGGCGGAAGCTGCCCCTCTTTCTATGGCGGAATTAGCGCATCTTCACTCCGATTGGAACGAACTGCTTAAAAACGATGTATTGAACGATGAAAGTGTTATGGAAGCGGCTGTAAACGGCGATAAAGAAAACACATTATCAGAAATCGAAACTGCAATCAAACGCTTCCGCTCCGATATGAGCAGTCAAATCCTAGCGTCCGATACCGTGCAGAACAAACTCGGCCATATGACCGAGCTTGATTTGTTCTTATTCAAGGAACGCAAACCAACCCTTGTTGAACAACTATATGACGTAGTTATCAGGTTGGATATATATGCGGAAATCCTCGAAGAAACCGCCGCCGATGCACAAGACGAAAGGTATTCCCAAGTTGGGAATACCTCTATCGAAGAACTATTAAAGGGCTCGTCAATCACAGCCCAAGAGGTTGACGCCATACTTAGGGATGGCGGGAATTTTGATAATCACTATCTCTTTGACTGCCCTTTCCATTCGCGCAGCGCATTACGGATAGCGGCACATTTTGCAAAAGGTTTAGACGATAACGCCGCCTATCTCAAACGCGAATATATCACAGGCCGGTATGAGCGCGAATATATTGAAAGCGGGAAAGGGTTCAGCTTCGGCAACCGCCATGTTTGCGCGTGGTTCGGTCAAGACGGTATCAGCCTTGCGGTCGGCGTCACGGCGAAAAATAATATCCACAGGGTAACAATCCCGTGGGAAGCCGCTGCCGCCCGCGTTGATGAACTGATGCGCGAAGGACAATATATTTCGCGTCCTGACTTTGACAACGCGGTAGAAAACGAGAAACTTGAGCTTGCGGGCAGGCTTTGGCATTTTTACCGCGACGATATGCACGATATACCCGATGATTTCAGCGCGGAACACGGCGGCTACCCTGGTGACGCGGCGCTGATAAAATCGCTGCTTGACGACGATAACGAGCGCCGGAGAATCCGCGACCGACTGGAAACCGATGTAACGGCATGGAAAAACAACCCCGAAAGACGTTCGTGGAATAATCCATTCCGCGTGCTGGAAGAAATGAACAGCGCCATAATACCGCATACCATTCTTCCAAGCGACAGCTTCAGCTACGATAAACCGCACACATATTTCATTACACAGGACGAGGTTGACGCTTTTCTCACGCGCGGCAGCAGTTATAGCGAGAGCAAGTTCAGGTTCATTTCATTCTTCCTCGGCGACCATGATACAAAAGAAAAGGTTGCGTTTTTAAAGCGGGAGTACGGCCACGGCGGCGGGACACATAGCCAGACAGACGGATGGTGTAACGCTGAACCGGGTAAAGGAATTAACATCCAACGCGGTAAAATAGGTGATCCTGATGCTGAAGTAACCCTCAAATGGCCTGCCGTTATAAAACGTATCGAGCAACTTCTCGCCGACGGGCGGTATGTCAGCCGCGCCGAGCTTGACCGCATACCGGATTACGAACGGATTGAACTTGTCCGGCAAATCACCGGATTTTACCATAACCTGCCGGATGAATACGAGCACCCGTTTCCGGGCAAATCCGATTATTTCGGATACGAATACCGTGACGAAAACAACGAAACGATACTGAACTTTCTTTATCCGCGTGAAGCGGAGTGGCAGGCTATCCGCGACCTGCTTGACAACCCGGAACGCGTTGACGCTTTGCTCGGCGAAATGCAGCGTATCTTTGAAAACACGCCGGAGGAAGATAGGTACTATGATTCCCGTAAATCAGGTTATGAGAATCTTTTGGCATACCGCGAGGGTACATACACGCTTTTTCCGGGCATTGAGAAATTGCCCGACCCGGAGCTTGCGGAGGTACGCGTCAGATCCACCGTGTCTGCCGTTCCCACCCTCGACCCTGCTCCAACCCAAATTGTCGAGCAGTTTTCCCTGTTCGGCGAAAATAATCCGTCGCTAATCGCCCAAACATCGCTTCCCGTATTACCAAGCGTGGAGGAACAGCGCGCTAAAATTGAACAGGTGAATGAGCAGACAGCCGGGGTGGAAACTCCGGCTGCTGACTTGTTCGATGAACTTGACGCCGCAATCCTTGATGTTTCCAACGCCGATAAAATGCGGCTGGCGGCGCAGTTTGCCGAAAGCCCGCGTTCACGCGAAGCCGTCCGGCTTTACCGCGAAATATATAACGGTACATTAGACGTGCCACCGTATCGTGGTATGAAGCGGATTGCGGAGCTTGTGGAGGACGGCAGGTTCGACGTGGCAGAACCTCTTGAACAGTCTGACGCCGCTGAACCGGCTGACCCCGGCAAACCGCTTTACAAGGTTGGAGACACGGTATATCTTGAGGGCGGTAAGGCATTTAACATCACGAAAATCAGCGACTTTGGCGAGGTCCAGTTGCAAGACCCGTCGCTCTACTATCCGATATTCCGCTCGGAAAGCAAAGAATCCTTTGAGCGCCTGCTGTCCATGTTTAGCGGAAACGAACAATACCTCGCCCCGGTCATAGCACATGCTCCCGACACACCGGCTGCCGTGGCGGAAATCGCGGAAGAACAGCCTGCCAAACTTGATTTTGACGATGTGGAACAAACCGTATATAAGCGCGTGATGGCTGACCCGGATTACGTGGATGCGCTTTTAAACGCGCAGAGCCGTGGCGTGCTCAGAAATCCGTTAAATACGGCGCTTGAAAAGATAACCCGTGAATTTGAACAGGACGGGCCGCAAGCATATCTCAGTTTTTTCAGCGACGATGATTTTAACGACCGGCTTTTTGATTACATCTACCGTGAATCGTGGGAACAGCGTCCCCTCACGCCTGAACGGGCACAGGCAATCACATATAAGCTTGTGGATAAAATGCGCGGCGGCGAGCTTAACTACGATGACGTATATACCGCCGCCTTTGAACTGAAACTCACGTTGTCAGAGTTTGGCGACCAAGACCCGGAAAATCATTACGGCGGCGCGGCATATGTAACATGGAACGCCACCGGCAATCGGAATGATGACAGTACGCTGCGGCTGGATTACAACTTTGGTGAGGACGGGCACGCGGGCAAAGCGGTAAACATTGAGATCGATTTCAATGCCTTCGGTATCGAAGCGCCGGAACCGACGCCTGCTGAACAGGCACACGAAGAACATGTTAAAGAGCTTACGGATAAAGCAGTTACACAATTCCGTGAAACATGGGCCGATGTGCTTGACAATGCCCCGCCCGTTGCACCGAAACCGCGCTATGAGGCAAAACCGATAGGTTCGGTCAGAGAGGTTTTAAGCGGCCACCCGGCGTTTGACCGCATAACCGATACCGACGCGATATATGGCGTTTGGGATACGGAAAATAACGATTGGGTTAGAAATGGCGACGGCCACGTTGACTTTTCAAGCGAAATGGGAGCGGGAGCGGATGCTGACCAGTTAAACGCTGAAGCGGAATGGGCGCTCGAAGCTCCTGTGCCGGAGGCGTCCGTACCCGTAGCCGAACACCCCTCTCCGGTATTGCAAGACGCGGACGGATTTACCGAGATTACTGACCCCGATGAATTGGCGGAGTTAGCAGGGATATTCGGTAATTCCGATGCTGAACAACCCGCGTCCGAACTTGTATGGGAACAGATAGAGGGCGGAGAAGTCACAAATGTACGGATTGATTTAACGCAGCCTGTGCATGAGCAACGGACGCCCGTGCAGGAGCAGCGCAACTTCCGTATCACCGACGAACATCTCGGCGAGGGCGGCGCAAAGACGAAATTTAGATATAACGTTGAAGCCATAAACACCCTGCGCGGGATTGAACTGGAAAAACGGTCTGCTGCCACACCGGAAGAACAGGAAAAACTTGCCCGGTACGTCGGATGGGGCGGTCTGCCGCAGGCATTCGACCCGGATAACAAGCAGTGGGAAAAGGAATATCTTGAGCTTAACGCCATGTTGTCACCGGATGAATTTGAATCGGCGCGCGCAAGCACCCTTAACGCGCATTACACGTCACCCACCGTTATCAAGGCAATCTATGAAGCCGTGGAGCGTTTGGGATTTAAAACCGGAAACATTCTTGAGCCTGCCTGCGGCGTCGGTAATTTCTTCGGGCTTTTGCCTGACAGTATGCAAAAAAGCAAACTATACGGTGTGGAACTTGACGGCATAACGGCCCGGATTGCGAAGCTTCTATATCCCAAAGCTGATATACGTGAAACGGGGTTTGAGAAAACCGATATGCCCGACGCTTTCTTCGACCTCGCCATCGGAAACGTACCGTTCGGTGATTACGGTGTTGTGGATAAACGGTACGATAAACACCATTTCAAAATCCATGATTACTTTTTTGCAAAATCCCTTGACCAGGTACGTCCGGGCGGTATCGTGGCGTTTATCACATCAAAAGGCACCCTCGACAAGACGAACTCTAAAGTGCGTAAATACATCGCGCAGAGGGCGGAACTCCTCGGCGCGGTGCGCCTGCCCAACACGGCGTTCCTAAAAAACGCCGGCACGGAAGTCACTAGCGACATTATATTCCTGCAAAAACGCGACCGCCCCATTGACATTGAGCCTGATTGGGTACACCTCGGCATGACAGAGGACGGGATTCCCGTTAACCGCTATTATGCAGACAACCCCGAAATGGTGCTCGGTACAATGGCAAAATCAGAGAGCAACCGAATGTATGGAAACGAGGATACAACAACCTGCATACCCTTTGAGGGCGCGGATTTAGCCGAACAGCTAAAGACCGCGCTTTCTTTTGTTGAGGGCGAGTATACCGTCGCGGAGCTTGACGACATCGACGGCATCGACAACCACGCCATCCCCGCCGATACGCATGTCAAGAATTTCAGCTACGCGCTCATCACGCCGACAGAGCCGGATGAGGACGGAAACGTGTTCGCAGGTGTAATCGGCAACGGACGGGTGTATTTCCGTGAGAATTCTCTCATGTACCCTGTTGAACTCCCCGCGACGACGCTGGAGCGCATTAAAGGCATGATTGCCCTACGCGACTGTGTTCACAAACTCATTGAACTACAGCTTGACGAGTATAGTGATGCGGACATAAAAGAGCAGCAGGAAAGGCTAAACGAACTTTACGACAGCTTCACCGCCGAATACGGGCTTATCAATTCCACAGCGAATAACCGGGCATTTTCTGCCGACAGCGCGTACTATCTCCTATGTTCCCTTGAAATCCTCGACGAGGACGGCAGGCTTGAGCGCAAGGCCGATATGTTCACGAAGCGTACCATTAAACAAAAAGTCAGCATTACGCATGTTGATACGGCAAGCGAAGCGCTGGCGGTGTCCATCGGTGAGCGGGCCTGTGTTGACTTGGAATATATGCAAAACCTGACCGGATTCTCGCAGGAAAAGCTTGTTTCAGACCTGAAAGGCATCATTTTTCTGAACATCGGGTATGCCAAAAATCAACGCGAAACCTATGTTACCGCCGACGAATATCTGTCCGGCAATATCCGCGAAAAACTGATGCAGGCGCGGGCGGCGCAGGCTGCAATCAGCGACGGTTCCCTTGACCTCAACATCTCCCGGCTCGAAGCGGCTATGCCGAAAGACCTTGAAGCATCGGAAATATCAGTCCGGCTCGGCTCAACGTGGGTTGACGCTGAATATATCCAGCAATTCCTTCATGAACTGCTCGGTACAACTAGGTGGAACCGGGATGTGTATAAGGTTAATTACTTCCCCATAAACGGCGAATGGCAGGTCACGAACAGAGGGCGTGCGCAGTACAGCGACGTTGCCGCCACCGTTACCTACGGCACAAGCCGCGCAAACGCATACGAAATCATACATGATACCCTTAATCTGCGTGATGTACGTGTTTACGATTACAAAGAGGATGCTGACGGCAAGGAAAAACGCGTACTGAATAAAAAAGAGACCATGCTCGCGCAGCAGAAACAGGAGCAGATTAAGCAGGCGTTCAAGGATTGGATTTGGAAAGACCCGGAGCGCAGGCAAATGCTTGTAAAAAAGTATAACGAGATGTTTAACAGCGTCAGGCCGCGTGAATATGACGGCAACCACATCCAGTTTGTCGGCGCGAACCCCGAAATCCTGTTCAAAGAGCATCAAATCAACGCCGTAGCGCGGCAGATGTACGGCGGGAACACCCTTCTCGCACATGTTGTCGGGGCGGGAAAGACCTTTGAAATGATTGCTGCCGCGATGGAGAGCAAACGGCTTGGGTTGTGCCATAAAAGCCTGTTCGCCGTGCCGAACCATCTTACGGAACAATGGGCGGCGGAGTTTCTGCGGCTTTATCCCCACGCAAACATCCTTGTCGCTACTAAAAAGGATTTTGAAATGCGTAACCGCAAGAAATTCTGTGCGAAAATCGCAACCGGCGAGTATGACGCAGTTATCATCGGGCACACCCAACTTGAGAAAATTCCCATGTCCTTTGAGCGGCAGCAGCGCCTTATCAATGAACAGATATGGGAAATTGAGGACGGAATCCGCAGCCTTACGGCTTCTAAAGCTGAACGGTATACGATTAAGCAATTTGAAAAGACTAAAAAAAGCCTCGAAACACGGCTCTCAAAGCTGATTGAGGGCAAAACACGCGATGACGTCGTGACCTTCGAGCAGCTTGGTGTTGACAGGCTGTTCGTTGACGAGGCACACAATTTTAAAAATTTGTTCCTTTACACAAAAATGCGGAATGTGGCGGGACTTTCGACCTCCGAAGCACAGAAATCCTCCGACCTCTTTATGAAGTGCCGTTACATGGACGAAATTACTGGCAACAAAGGCGTTATATTCGCCACAGGTACGCCTATCAGCAACAGTATGACCGAGATGTATACCATGCAGCGGTATCTCCAGTACGACGCGTTGATTGCAAAAAGACTGACGCACTTTGACTGTTGGGCGTCTACATTCGGCGAGACACAAACCTCAATCGAGTTAGCCCCCGAAGGGTCGGGTTACCGCGCCCGTACCCGGTTTTCCAAATTCCATAACCTGCCTGAATTGATGTGTATGTTCAAGGAAGTCGCAGACGTCCAAACCGCCGATATGCTCAACCTGCCCGTGCCGGAGGCTAAGTTTGAAACCGTCGTTGTCGAGCCGTCCGATATGCAAAAGGAAATGGTGCAGGAGCTTTCCGAGCGCGCTGCCGCCGTCCAAGCGCAGAGGGTTGACCCGTCGATTGACAACATGCTTAAAATCACGACGGACGGGCGAAAAATCGGGCTTGACCAACGGCTCATTAACCCTCTCCTGCCCGACTTCGAGGGCAGCAAGGTCAATGCCTGTGCAAATAAAGTATTCAATATTTGGGAAGAAACAAAAAACGATAGGCTCAGCCAACTTGTCTTCTGTGACTTTTCCACGCCGCGTAAAAAATCTGACATATCTTTAAAGAAAAACGATGATGGGGTATGGGAAGCAGATATGGCGAATTTCTTTGAGAATGTATACCAGGACATTAAGTTCAAATTATTGGATAAGGGAATCCCCGAACACGAAATCGCCTTTATCCATGACGCCGACACCGAAGTGAAGAAAAAAGAACTGTTCGCAAAGGTACGGCAAGGCAAGGTGCGTATCATGTTCGGCTCTACGTTCAAGATGGGGGCCGGCACAAACGTACAAGACCGACTTATCCACTCCCACGACTTAGATTGCCCGTGGCGTCCGGCTGACCTTGAGCAGCGCGCAGGCCGTATTGTCCGTCAGGGAAATCAGAACCCGGAAGTTGGCATAACACGTTACGTCACAAACGCAACCTTCGACAGCTATTTATACCAAACTTTGGAAAATAAGCAGAAGGTGCGCCCAGATAGGGCATGATGAGAAGCAATGACGCTACCGAAAGGAGGACAGCAATTGGCGTCAATGGTATTGCCACGCAAGACAGCGCGTGAAACAACCTGCCTAACCGAAAGGCGAAAGCTGA